>Ga0268278_1000020_pt1 | contig 143501 bp, 113 predicted proteins | sample saktaG_3_FD_190135 | JGI IMG/M metagenome (GOLD analysis project Ga0268278, IMG submission 190135) | Saline water microbial communities from Sakinaw Lake, British Columbia, Canada - sak_2010_1_5_55m | ecosystem: Environmental > Aquatic > Non-marine Saline and Alkaline > Saline ...
TCCATGGTGAAGGGCATTCAGATCCAGCTCCGGAACCAGGCACCAGCTGGCGTATAAATTTTTCACGTGTACAATGGAATCTGGAAATCCATGATGATACCTATCGGAAAGCCTCATATCTGTCAAGAGGTAAGTCATTGCCTGAAAACAATTGGGTGTGGTCGCCAACCGGAGTGATCGACATGCATGTTCCTGAAATGTGGGGTTATGTTGAATTTGCCGGGGCTACTCCTCCTCCGAGATGGTGGGTATGGATCGGTCAGGGTGCTCGAACTGCTGATGAATGGAAAACAATACTTCACGAACTCAACCTGTTTGGAATCAGGGGTCTTCTGCTTAATGCTGATACTGCTATGCTGGCAAGAGTAGTCTCAGTTGCTGCACCTCTCGGGATGGAAGTCCATGCATGGATCTGGACAATGAACCGCGGAGATGCCAATCCTGCATGGCTCGATTACAACATGCTGGAACAATCCCTGGCAGAGGAAAAGGCTTATGTGGATTATGATAAATTCATGAATCCCGTTCTTCCGGAAGTCAAGGTATTCCTGCAGAAAAAATTCCGGGAACTGGCTTCCGTGAAAGGATTAAAAGGGATCCACCTGGATTACATCCGCTATGTGGATGCCATTCTTCCATCAGGCCTTCAGCCAACGTACAACCTCATTCAGGATAATATTATGCCACAGTTCGATTATGGCTACCATCCGGTAATGGTTGAACTTTTTAAGGACCAACACAACCTGTACCTGGTAGAAAATTCAGATCTTGCAACCGATTCCTTGTGGCTCAGCTTCAGGATGAATGAGCTGAACCGAACTGTAGAACTCCTCCGTAAAGAAGTTAAAGCCCAGGATCTGTCAATTACGGCAGCTGTATTTCCAACTCCGGAGATGTCGCGGAGGATGGTAATGCGGGATTGGGATTCGTGGAAGCTTGATGCTTACTTCCCGATGATTTATAGCAACTTTTATGAGAAGCCGGTTGCATGGATCCGTGAAGCGATGGAGGAGAACAAGCGGATTCTTCCGGCAACGCCTGTGATTTGTGGACTCTATTTACCCGCACTTCAAAAGCATGATCAATTTACCCGGGCAGTTTACGCCGCCATAGCCGGGGGAGCAGATAAACGCAATGGAATGTTTCGGGTTTTAAGTATATTAGCAGTCTGGATACTGGATACTGGGTTCCGGATGCCGGATATCAGATGCAGTTTGCAGTTGGCAAAATGTTTTTAATTTTTAATTCTGAATTAATTGAGATGTCTGAAGTTGATGTAATGAATTATTTCGGGAAGGTGCCTGATGAGGGGATCGGAAACCGGGAGCAAAAACCACCACCATCGCCTCGTGCAGAAGCTGCCCGGGCACGCTATTTTGAAACGAGGTCGTCGGCTTCAATGGAATTTCCTTACTGGTACACCCGGCGTTGGGAGGAGCTGGAAGGAGAGATCCCTATTATCCGTCGGGCTGAAGCTCTGAAAGCAGGTTTTGAGCACCTTACCCCCTCCATCTACCCGGGAGAACTATTGACCATGGGGAAAGCTTCCTATCTGCGTGGTTCATTTCCGATGCCCTGGCTTTCCGAAGCCTTTTTTATGGCGGCAGAAGACAAATTCTACCAGGAGGCGCTGGATTCGGGAAAACTCACGGCCGATACCTTTACCACGATGGGGACTGGTGGAGGCAATGTGACAGAGAGTGTGGGTAAGGTGATCTCTATCGCCGGAAAGTTCGGGATTCGTGTAGAGGAGATGCCTGTCATGATCGAAGTAGCCAAACGGTGGAAGGATAAATCGGTTGACGATGTAGGGCACAAGTATGAACAGATGGTTCCCGGCTACAAAGAGAAAGAGGCGATCATGCGATCGGTCATCTGCATGTTCGACTCAGGATACACACTCCCCCAGGGACGCGAGGTAGTAAACTACTACTACCCATTGCAATTCGGTATCGAAGGGATCAAAAAGATCTGTAATGAGGGGATCGCCGAAGTTGCCGGGAAACCTGGCATGGACCGGCTGTATTTCTACCAGTCGGTCAAGGTCATGCTTGAAGGGATTCAGGCTTGGATCAGGAATTATGCCAAAGAAGCATCAACTCTCGCCAGCCTGGAGAAAGAGACACAACAGAAAAAGGAGTATGAGGAGATGGCTGAACGACTCGAGTGGATTTCGGCCCACCCCCCCCGCAACTTCCACGAAGCGTTGCAACTCCTCTGGACATTCCATATTGCCATATTAAACGAAGATGCCATTTCGGGACTGTCACCCGGCCGTGTGGGGCAGGTCCTCTTTCCTTGGTGGGAGCGCGATATGAAATCAGGATTGCTCGATGTTGACAAGAGCCTGGAGCTCCTTGAGTGCATGAGGATGAAGTTCACCGAGATCGATTGCTTCGCCTCCATGGGAGTCGTCGGTGGTGTCTTGTCTGGCAACACATTCAACAACCTTTGCCTCGGAGGGCTTACAAAAGATGGAGGTTCAGCGGCTAACGAACTGGAGATGCTGATCCTGGAAGCTGGAATCAGGTGTGATACACCCCAGCCTACACTTTCGGTCCTTTATGATGAAAAGCTTCCGGAGGAGTTCCTGCTCAAAGGTGTGGAGTGCACCAAGATCGGTACAGGATATCCGGCCTGGGTAAGTAACCAGGTCGCCATGGAGTTTTTGCTTAAGAATTACGGCCATGAAGGAATGGCTCTTGAGGAGGCGCGGGCCTGGGCTATCGGTGGGTGTCTGGAGACCTCTCCGGGATGCTGGATGCCACTGGAACTTGACGGAGAGACCCATTGGATCCCAGGCGGTTCTGCACCGGCAACCAGTGTCGGAGTGCATTTTATATCCCTCCCAAAAATCCTGGAGGTGACCCTCTTCGATGGCATGGATATGCGGACCGGTGAGAGGATCTTTCCCTCCCACGGGTTAGCACTCGACAGCTATGAAGAACTGTGGCAGGCATTCAGAGATTACTTCAGCCGGGCCGTCCATGTGCTCACCCTCACCAACAATATCCAGCATGATGCCTGGCGGAAAATTGCCCCGTCGCTTGTCAACTCCATGCTGAAGCCCGACTGCCTGGAACTTGGGAAGGATATCGGGCAGATGGGAAGCAGGTACAACACCACGTTCAACGTGGAGACGACAGGCACGGCGAACCTTGTCAACTCTCTTGCAGCACTAAAATTGAACGTGTATGATGAGACACATTATAGACTGGAAGAATACCGGGATGCGATCCTGGCCAACTTCGGCTATCATACGGCAAAAGAGACAGGTTCATTCTCTCTATTAGATCAGTTGCCTAACGATGCCTTCGATTCATGGAAGCGGATTCACAAACTCTCGATGGAGTCACCCAAGTATGGCAATGACAATCCTTTTGTTGATGGCATCCTGCGTGATTGGGAACAGTGGTTCTGCGCCATGACTCATGAATACAGGTCGATCTACGACCAGCCGCTCTACGCCTGCCAGATTTCGGTATCAACCCACGGACCCATGGGTGCTGTCACTCTGGCTTCCGCCGATGGGCGCCTCTGCGGCACTACCTTTTCGGATGCCTCGATGTCGGCCTATCCCGGCACTGACCGGAACGGGCCGTATGCCCTGTTCAACTCAGCCACATGCTGGGACCATTCGGAGTCGCAAAATTCGCAGCTCAACATAAAAATCCATCCATCGGCTGTAAAAGGGAGGGAAGGATCGAGGAAATTTCTGGAACTGATCAGGGCTTATTTAAGAAAGGGAGGATTTCATGTGCAGTTCAATATAGTGGATTCGAGGATGCTGAAAGAGGCCCAGAAAGAGCCGGACAAATACAGGGGATTGATGGTTCGCGTGGCGGGATTCACCCAATACTGGGTAGAGCTTGGAAAACAGATCCAGGATGAAGTCATAGCGCGAACGGAATACGAGGAGATATAAAGAAATTGCTATAAATACCCCCCGACCCTCAAAAAGGGGAGTAAGTTCCCTTCAGGCTAGCCCGCCAATAAGGAGGGGGATTTAGGGGTAAGAAAATGACCTAATGACCAATATGAACGATACCTGTAACGATTGCAAATTTTACCTGCCGGTGGATGTTTTCAGAGGGATCTGTAAAATCAGTAAGGCGAATATACTTCCAGAGGACTCGTTTTGCAAGGATGCTGAGAAGCTGCCCAAATGCAAGTTCTGTAGAAACTACAAAGAGGAGAAAGAGCATCTCGGAACGTGCAAGGGGAGCATCCTCGCCTACCCCGACATGGTGGCTGTAACGTGTCCTGATTTTGAATGGGTCCAGTAGAACTGACCGGCACGCTGTTTGACATCCAGGGCTTCTCTGTTCACGATGGCCCCGGATGCCGGACGCTGATCTTTTTCAAGGGATGCCCCCTCTCCTGTCGTTGGTGTTCCAATCCTGAAGGCAAGAATCGATTTACCGAACCTCTTTACCGCCAACAGAAATGTACCCTTGACTTATTGTGTGTTGACGCTTGTCGGCATCAGGCCATAACTGAAGAGTTTGGGAACCTGTTAATCGACCGGACTCAATGTGTTTCCTGCACAACGTTTGATTGTGCTGCCGCTTGTTGCACCGGAGCTTTGCAGCAGGGAGGTTATGTTATGCCGGTAAGTGAACTTTACCGTCTGATTCAGCGTGACAGGCAGTATTGGGGAAGCAGGGGTGGAATAACCCTTACTGGAGGTGAGCCTTTTTTTCAACCTGATTTCGCCACGGCCATCCTGAAACGTTGTCATGATGCCTACGTGCATACTGCTGCGGAAACCTGCGGAGAAGTTCCGCTGTCGTGGATGAAACCGTCGCTCCCCTACCTCGACTGGCTGTTTTTTGATCTCAAGCAGATAGATCCAGATCTTCACAGGGAGTGGACGGGCCATTCGAACAAACAGATCCTGGAAAATGCCAGATGGCTGTCTGGGCATTTTCCCGGCCGGATGGTCTATCGCATGACTGTAATACCGGGTTACAATGATCAGCCGCAACACACCCGCCTGTTAGCCAGGTTCATCACTTCGACCAGCAGGAGAGAGATCAACCTGCTTCCATTGCATCACCTGGGTCGTGAAAAATACCCGCTTACAGGCCGCTCCTACTACACTAGCATCCTGAAAACTCCTTCCCGGGAATCGATGCTTCGTATGAAGGAGATTCTGGAAGGGGAAGGAGTCAGCTGCTATGTGAGTAGTGAAACACCTTTTTAAATGGCAGTTGGCAGTTGGGAGCAAGTCCATGCCTAACCCCTAATCGCTACTTTACGTTTTCAACAAGGCGATTGTTAATAAAATATCAGGGGCCCTCTTCTGTAGTGCCGAAAAACATTGGAAATTTCGGAATTATTTGCCAATTTTGCCTGCAAGAAACCAACCAAGCTAATCAACTACACGAATTATGAAAGATACCCCCATCCCATATGAGGTTGTCAGCAGGCATATAAAAGAGAGCAACATTCGCAATATTGGAAAGGCCTCTATCCGCGAGATCAAGCGACTAATCAATGGCATCGAGCAAGAAACAGGTCTGAAGTATGTGCGAATGGAGATGGGTGTCCCCGGGCTAAAAGCATCCGATATTGGGATAAATGCGGAGATTGCAGCCCTGAAGTCGGGAGTTGCTTCGGTCTATCCTGAGATTGAAGGGATTGTGGAACTCAAAAAGGAGGCCTCCCGGTTTGCCAAACTTTTTCTGGATATTGACATTGATGCGGGCCATTGCATCCCTACTGTTGGCTCCATGCAGGGAGGGTTTGCTGCGTTTATTACACTGGCCCGTTTTCACAAAGAGAAAGATACTACCCTTTTTATCGACCCCGGATTCCCGGTTCACCGTCAGCAACACATCATCCTGGGCCAAAAATTCGATTCCTTCGACATCTATGATTACCGAGGCGAGAAATTGAGAGATAAACTGGAATCCTATTTTTCCAAAGGTAATATCCACTCGGTACTGTATTCCAATCCCAACAACCCTTCATGGATTTGCTTCACAGATAAAGAGCTCCGTATTATTGGAGAGCTTGCAACAAAATACGGAGTGGTGATTCTTGAAGATCTGGCTTATATCGCAATGGACTTCCGGAAAGATTACTCGCAGCCCGGAGTGCCACCTTACCAACCAACTGTAGCTAAGTACACCAACAATTACATCTTGCTTGTAAGCAGCTCCAAAGCATTCAGTAACGCTGGACAAAGGGTGGGATTGATGATGATGTCTGATCGCTTGTTTAGCAGCCAATCGGATGATCTGCTACGCTATTATACGACGAATATCCTGGGAAGGGCTATGATTTATGGCACCGTCTATGCGTTAAGTGCAGGTGTCACACATTCTGCTCAGTATGGTCTTGCGGCCATGTTGAAAGAAGCCAACGACGGTACTTACAATTTCGTTGAAGTGGTTAAAGAGTACGGGCACAAGGCAAAGATCATGAAAAAGCTTTTTACGGATAATGGATTCCGTATAGTCTACGACATGGATGAAGATGACCCGATTGCAGATGGCTTCTATTTTACTATCAGCTATCCCGGATTTACAGGTGAAGAGTTACTTGAAGAGTTGTTGTATTATGGTGTGAGTGCCATTGCACTTTCGATTACAGGCAGCACAAGACTCGAAGGGGTACGTGCCTGCGTTTCACTTGTACTCCGCAATCAGTTCCCGGCACTGGAAGAGCGATTAACACGGTTCTATGAACAACATCCAACAGGGTAGAAACAAACGTAAACCGGCCATGAACAGCCTAACCCTATGGCTGTTTTTGCCACTCCTGCTCCTGACTTCTGCCGTCTCTATTGAGATTCCCGAACATTCCACAATCCTGGAGGGGATCGATATCCTCTTTGATACTGAACCACTGATGTTCCCGGCCGGATGGTATTGCGAACAAATCAGTGCTGAAGCTGTCTCTCTGCCGCGAGAGCATCGTACCGAGGCCATGGACATCCTTAACAAGGCTATTGCAAAATATCCTGAAGATGTATTATTCGTTTACTTACGGAAAGTTTATGTATTGAAATCGCTTGCTTTTTTTGGGGTTCCATATGGGGGCACCAACACCAAAGATGTGGTTTATCTTACTTATGACAACTCCTGCCCGGAGCATACAACCGAGATCGTTGAAGGCATCTTTCATCATGAATTCTCCAGTATCCTTTACCGAAAGTTCACCGACCGGCTTAACAAACAGGCCTGGCTGGAGATCAATCCTCCTGGATTTCAATACCATGATGGCAGTGTTGAAGCTATTAAAAAAGGGAAAGCTTCGATGGATTTCGACTATAACCTGTTACCGAACGGTTTTTTGAATGAGTATTCTCAATCGGCTTTTGAAGAGGATATTAACGTGTTCTCCCAGAATCTTTTTTCCGGTGGGGAACAGTTCTGGTCCATTGTCGACACGTTCGATAAAATCAAGGAAAAAACGAAACTGACGATCGAATTTTATCATCAGATAGACCCATTATTCACGGAAGAATATTTCCGTGCACTGGCTTATGGACGATAGATTAAATCAGTTCTAAATTAGCCTCTTTTCCCTAAAAAACCTGCATCTCTGGATATATCGTTCGAATTAATTTCTTTACTTTCGTGCTTCCTTTTCAACATAAAAAATCTAAAATACTATGGCTAAGATCAAAGGAGACATTGTGGTAAATATAGAACGGTGTAAAGGGTGTGAAGTATGTATCGCATCCTGTCCGTTTTCGTGCATCGCCATGTCGGAGGAAGTGAACAGCAAAGGGTACCATTTTGCATTGAAGGTAAATGATGATTGTACCGGTTGCTCAAACTGCGCATTGGTTTGTCCGGATGGTGTTATTACAGTGTACCGTGCGAAAGTCACCGCAGAATAAAACTCAAAAAACAATAACTAATGGGTGAACTAAGATTAATGAAGGGGAATGAAGCGATTGCTGAAGCTGCTATTCGTGCTGGTTGCGACGGTTACTTCGGTTATCCGATTACTCCCCAATCGGAGGTAATGGAATACCTTATGGTTGAGAGACCATATGAAACCACAGGAATGGTTGTTTTGCAAGCCGAAAGCGAGGTTGCAGCCATCAACATGTTATACGGAGGGGCAGGGACCGGGAAAATGGTCATGACCTCATCTTCCAGTCCGGGCATCAGCCTGATGCAGGAGGGTATCAGCTACATGGCAGGTGCCGAGCTTCCTGCACTGATTGTAAACATCGTTCGCGGAGGACCTGGTCTGGGAACAATCCAGCCCTCGCAGGCCGACTATTTCCAGGCTGTTAAAGGAGGCGGGCATGGTGATTACCACATGATCGTCTATGCACCAGCCTCCGTACAGGAGATGGCTGACTTCGTCCAGATTGGTTTCGACGCTGCCTTCAAATACCGCACGCCTGTTATGATCCTCTCCGACGGAGCGATCGGGCAGATGATGGAGAAGGTATCCCTGGCTGATCCTGTTCCTCGCCTTACAGATGAAGAAGTAATTGCACGATGCCCATGGGCCTCAAATGGTCGTCCGATGAGCCGTCAGCACAACATCATCACCTCCCTGGATCTCGATCCGGCCGGACAGGAGAGGCTAAATCTGGTCCTTCAGGCGAAATACAACGTGATTGAAGAGCAAGAGGTGCTGTTTGAGACGATTGACTGCGAGGATGCCGATTACATCCTGGTTGCCTTTGGCCTTTCGGCCCGCATCTGTCAGAAAGCAATGCAGCTTGCACGGCAAAAAGGGATCAAAGTGGGGCTGTTCCGTCCTATTACCCTCTTCCCCTTCCCGAAAAAAGAGATCCGTGAAGTAGCTCAAAAAGTGAAAGGGATGCTTGTGGTGGAAATGAACGCCGGACAGATGATCGAAGATGTTCAACTCTCGGTGGGATGTAATATACCGATAAAACATTATGGACGTTTCGGCGGAATTATTCCGACGCCGGATGAAGTAGTCAAGGCGCTGGAAGAAATTATTATAGGAGGTTAATATGGAAGAGAAATTTGCACATCCTGAACTAAGAACACCAGAGAACCTGGTTTACAAACGCACCGATCTCCTGGTTGACTGCCCCCTCAGCTATTGTCCTGGCTGCGGCCACGGCGTTGTTCACCGTATGCTGATGGAGGTACTCGAAGAAAAAGATATCGCATCGAAAACCATTGGTGTGAATCCTGTCGGCTGCTCAGTGTTAGCCTATGACTTCATGAATATAGACATGCTGGGCGCTGCACACGGCCGCGCTCCTGCACTGGCAACAGCGATCAAGCGACTGTGGCCCGACCGCTATGTCTTTACTTACCAGGGCGACGGCGACCTTGCTGCCATTGGAACTGCGGAGACCATCCACGCTTGTAACCGAGGGGAGAACTTTACAATCATTTTCATTAACAACGGGATCTATGGGATGACTGGCGGACAGATGGCTCCAACCACAATCCCTGGCATGCGCTCGTCGACCTCTCCATACGGCCGGGATGTTAACATCATGGGACATCCGCTCAAGATCACCGAGTTGATCGCTGAGCTACCTGGAACGTATTTCGTTACAAGGCAATCGGTCCATACACCATCAGCGGTCAGAAAGACGAAAAAAGCGTTAAGAAAAGCATTCGACGTGCAGGATCTAAAAAAAGGCATCTCCTTTGTGGAGGTTGTCTCAAATTGCAACTCTGGCTGGAAGATGACACCTGTACAATCAAATAAATGGATGGAAGAGAATATGTTCCCGGCCTATCCGATGGGAGATATAAAAGTAGATGGGAAAATGGTGAAATAGCAAAATAGCGAAATTAAGATATTATGACTGAAGAGATTATTATTGCGGGATTTGGGGGACAGGGTGTTCTCTCAATGGGAAAAATTCTGGCTTATTCAGGTGTGATGCAGAACCAGGAGGTTAGCTGGATGCCATCCTATGGTCCGGAGATGCGTGGTGGCACAGCCAATGTTACGGTGATTGTATCCGATGAGCGGATCAGCTCTCCCATCCTGAACAAGTTCGATACAGCAATCATCCTGAACCAACAGTCGATGGATAAGTTTGAGAACGCGGTCAAACCGGGTGGTTTGCTGATCTACGATCCCAACGGGATCACTCGGCATCCTGAGCGGAAAGACATCAACATTTACTCTATTTCTGCCGCTGACGAGGCAGGAAGAATGGGGCTCTCAAAAGTCTTCAATATGATGGTACTTGGTGGCTTCCTGAAACTGAAACCGATTGTCAAAATGGAGAATATCCGGAAAGGGCTTGAGAAGTCTCTTCCTTCCAGGCACCATAAGTTGATTCCGGAGAATGAAAAGGCTGTTACAATCGGGCAGGATCTGATCCAGCCAGTGCATGTACTCTAAAGATTTTAAGGCCTTTCTTGAAAACAATTATTGCCGGTTCAATCATCCGTCGTTTATCGTTTCTGATCCTGTTTCGATACCTCATCAGTTTACCCGAAAAGAGGACATTGAAATTTCCGGACTTTTAACTGCATTGATCTCCTGGGGTAACCGAACCTCGATTTTGAAAAGTGCACAGAGGCTGATGACTCTGATGTCAGACTCGCCGTATGAATTCATCTGTCATGCTTCGCCTCACGATCTGGCTCAACTTCGGGGTTTTGTACACAGGACTTTTCAGGGAGAAGATGCCGGTTTTATGGTGCGTGCGCTTCAGCATATTTACAAGAACAAAGGCGGACTTGAAATTCTATTCTCGTCAATGAACCAGTTCGGATCCAGCCACGCCATCACCCAATTCCGGAATGCTGCCCTCGAAGCAGATCACTTTCCGAGATCTGAGAAACATCTTGCTAATCCGGAATCGGGTTCCTCCGCCAAGCGAATCAACATGTTCCTTCGCTGGATGGTCCGAAAAGATGATAAGGGGGTGGATTTTGGCCTCTGGAAAACCATCGACCCGGCTAACCTGATCTGTCCACTGGATGTGCATAGCGGCCGGGTAGCCCGCCGGTTGGGGTTGCTGGACCGTAAAGTTAACGACTGGCGTGCAGCAGAGGAGTTAACGGCCAATCTCCGTAAATTTGACCCCCAGGATCCCGTGAAGTATGATTTTGCGCTGTTTGGAATTGGGGTTTCCGGGTACCAGGGTATCACAGTGTGAGAGTATCAGGGTATTAATATACTCTCACACCCCCTTCAGCACTTCCAGCGCTTCGTCAATGTGTTTCTGGAATTGAAGCTGAGAAGAGAATTTCCCCCGTCATAGTTGTATGATAAATCAATCCAATTTAGACCTGGTATAAATAATAATAATTTTTTGTATCTTTGCCTCCACAAAAAGTAACCTTAAAAGTACAAAAAATGAGACTATTACTTTATTCTTTAATATTTTTCACCATGACAACTACAGCAATGGCCCAGGATAAGAAATCCTTTTATGATTTTACAGTAAAAACCATTGATGGGAATGAGTTCCCGTTGAGCCAGTTGAAAGGGAAAAAGGTTCTGGTAGTCAATACCGCTTCCAAATGTGGATACACTCCTCAATACGCCAAACTTGAAGAGCTTTACCAGCAATACGGTGGAGAGAGCTTCACAATCATTGGCTTCCCTGCCAACAATTTTCTGAACCAGGAGCCCGGAAGTAATCAAGAAATCCAGGAGTTCTGCCAGGTTAACTACGGTGTGACTTTCCCCATGATGGAGAAGATCTCCGTGAAGGGAGGCGATATGGCACCTCTTTACCAGTGGTTAACAGAAAAAGACCTTAACGGGGTCGAAGATTCGAAGGTAAAATGGAACTTTCAGAAGTATATGATCAACGAAGACGGGACACTTGCCGGTATGGTTCCTCCAGGGGAATCACCGATGGGTGAAACCATCGTGAAGTGGATTAGCAAAAGCAATTAGGCCATGGGAAACAAGAAAAAGCACAAATGCACTGTTTGCGGTCATGTCTATGACCCAGTTGAAGGTGATCCTGATTCGGGAATTGCTCCCGGAACGTTGTTTGAAGATATTCCCGATGACTGGAGATGTCCAATCTGCCAGGTCACGAAAGATGATTATGTCCTTATCGATTGATAACCACTAATTACTCAGATTTCATGCATTTTCTGCTAACAAAGTTAGCTGTGTTGTATGTGCTATCTGTGGTTAAATCCTTACCTTTGAGATGGAAAATTAACCATCAAACCAGATATAAACATGGAAAAAAGTATCAAGGGGACCAAAACCGAGCAGAACCTGTTGAAGTCCTTTGCAGGAGAATCACAGGCTAAGAACCGCTATCAGTTTTTCGCTAAGCAGGCGGCCAAAGATGGATACCAGCAAATTGCCGCACTCTTTGATGAAACCGCTTTGAACGAAGAGCAACACGGAAAAATCTTCTTCCGATTCCTGGAAGGCGGCACGGTAGAGATCACCGCATCCTACCCCGCCGGTGTCATCGGAACTACGGCTGAGAATCTGAAAGCTGCCGCTATGGGAGAACATGAGGAGTGGACAGATCTCTATCCTGAATTTGCACGTGTTGCACAGGAGGAAGGATTCCCCAAGATTGCTACGGCATTTAAACTGATTGCCAAAATCGAAGCCGATCACGAAGCCAGGTACCTCAAGTTACTTGGTAATATGGAGAACGACCAGGTGTTCAAACGCGAAGAGAAACAGGTTTGGATCTGCCGTAAGTGCGGCCACGTCCATTATGGAAACAAGGCCCTGAACAACTGTCCGGTTTGTGATCATCCAATTGGGTACTTTGAGATCAAGGCGGAAAATTATTGACGAAGGACGAGGGACGAAGGATGAAGGACGAAGGATGAAGGACGAAGGATGAAGGACGAAGGTTGAGAATGAGTTGTGTACAGCCGCAATTTATTGCGGCTCGGCCATAGCAAATAACCAATAAATTATGACAAAATATGCTAAACAGGAGATCCTGGCCGATTACCGACTGGCAAATTTAAGCCGGCAGCTGAGTATACTGGGACGACGTGAAGCGCTTGGAGGAAGAGCCAATTTTGGCATCTTCGGCGACGGGAAAGAGGTGCCACAGCTTGTGCTGGCTAAGTTTTTCCAGAATGGCGACTGGCGTTCGGGGTACTACCGCGACCAGACCTTCATGATGGCTGCCGGAGTGTTCACGCCTGAAGAGTTTTTTGCCCAATTATACGGCGACACCGACATCCGTGTTAATCCGGGGACAGTAGGACGAATCATGAACAACCACTTTGCCACTCGAAGTATCGACAACCATGGTAACTGGAAAGACCTGATGAAGCAGAAAAACTCCTCTGCCGATATCTCCCCGACCGCAGGCCAGATGCCCCGGCTTCTTGGATTAGCTCTGGCTTCAAAACTTTTCAGGAGTAATAAAGCGTTAAAACCCTTTACCCAATTTTCTGTCAATGGGAACGAAGTTGCCTTTGGGATGATTGGCGATGCATCTACTTCGGAAGGTCATTTCTGGGAGACGATGAATGCTGCCGGCGTGATGCAGGTTCCCATGGCTATGTCGGTTTGGGACGATGGGTTTGGGATATCTGTCCCTCAGCAGTATCAGACTACCAAGCAAAGCATTTCGGAGGTTCTTAAGGGATTTGAAAAAGATGATACAAATCCGGGGATCCTTATCTACAAAGTGAAGGGATGGGATTATCCCGCCCTTTTGAAGACATTCAAAGAGGGGATTGCCATCTGCAGAAAAGATCATATCCCGGTGTTGTTCCATGTTTCGGAGCTAACCCAGCCTCAGGGGCACTCCACATCCGGTTCTCATGAACGCTACAAATCAGAAGAGCGCCTGGCCTGGGAGAAAGAGTTTGACTGCATTGCCCAGATGCGGAAGTGGATCATCACAAGCAAGCTGGCTACAGCGGAAGAGTTGGATCAGGTTGAAGCGGAGGCTCTTCAGCGTGCACGCGATGCCCGGAAAAAAGCCTGGAACCATTACCAGACTCCTATCAAGGAAGAGCGGAAAAAGCTGATTGAAACCGTGAAGACGACACATTGCCCCTGCAAGAAACAGGACAAAATCGACCGTATCGTAGAAGAGCTCAGCCTGGTGGGCGAACCTATCCGGAAAGACGTGATTTCATCGGCGAAAAAGATTCTCAGGGACGTCTGCCTGAGTTGCGGGGTGAAGAAACCGATGGTGGCCGAACTCCGTACCTGGCTGGATGAGCAACTGAAAGAGAATTACGACCGGTACAACTCCCATCTCTATAGTGAATCCGATCAACGAGCTATGAGTGTCAAGGGAGTCCCCCCTCGATTCACAGAGGAATCCCCCATTGTGACCGGTCGGGAAGTACTGCTTGCCAATTACGATTACATGTTTAAGAACAACCCGCTGGTTGTAATTTACGGCGAAGACGTGGGAAAAATTGGCGGTGTAAACCAAACCCTTGAGGGGCTACAGGTGAAATACGGCGAAGATCGAATCTTCGATACAGGCATCCGGGAAGCGACGATCATCGGACAAGGTATTGGACTTGCATTACGGGGATTACGGCCAATTTCGGAGATCCAGTATTTTGACTATCTCCTATATGGGCTTCAGGTGATGAGCGACGACCTCGCCACTACTCAATACCGAACCAAAGGAGGCCAGAAGGTCCCAATGATCATCAGTACACGGGGACACCGACTGGTTGGAATCTGGCATAGCGGCTCCCCGCTGAGCATGGTGATCAACTCCATCAGAGGAGTGTATGTGCTGGCACCCAGGGATATGACACGTGCAGCAGGATTTTACAACACCATGATGGCTTCCGACGACCCGGCTCTGATCATCGAACCACTTAACGGGTACCGCCTCAAGGAGAAGCTGCCTGATAACATCGGCGAGTTCCGGATCCCCGTTGGCATTGTGGAAATACTTCAGGAGGGAAGCGATGTCACCCTGGTGACTTATGGCTCCTGTGTAAAGATCGCCCAGGAAGCACTTTCCCAGTTGAAAGACTTCCGCATCTCGGTAGAACTGATCGATGTGCAATCGCTCGTTCCATTCGACCTGAACAGCGACATCCTGAAGTCGCTCCAAAAGACCAATAAGATCATCTTCTTCGATGAAGATGTGCCAGGTGGCGCAACAGCCTATATGATGCAGAAGGTGCTGGAAGATCAGGGAGGGTATCAGTTTCTGGATGCCATTCCAAAAACCCTGACCTCTGCCGACCATCGTCCGGCTTACAGCAACGATGGCGACTACTTCTCCAATCCAAATGCCGAAGATGTTTTCCAGGTCGTTTACGACATGATGCATGAGTTCAGCCCGAATAAATATCCGAGGCTATACTAAGTAGTGAGGTAGCGAGGTAGCGAAAGTAGTTGGCAGTTGGCAGTTGGCAAAATATGACCCTATGACCCTGAAAGTCGAAATCAAACGAACCCTCGACGGATCCGACACTTTGTTTGTGCCGGAACTGAATGAGCACTATCATTCAACGTTTGGGGCAGTGCAGGAGTCGGGACAGGTCTTTATTGAAAACGGATTGATGGCTGTGGATGGCGGGGATGGCCCGCTTACGGTTTTTGAGGTGGGGTTCGGGACGGGGTTGAACGCGTTGCTGACGGTTTTCACCACGAAGGCACGAAAACACAAAGTACACTACTCCGCAATTGAGCTTCATCCGCTTGGGAAGGAGATCTGGGAACGATTGAACTATCCGGAGATTCTCGGGGATCCGGGAACAGCGACGTTATTCCAAAGAATTCATGAAGCCCCGTGGGAGATGCCTGTTCAGGTGAATTCATCTTTCAGGCTGACAAAAATCAACGCCGACCTGCGTCAGTTCACTCCTTCCGGCGAAACATTCAACGTGATCTATTTTGATGCATTTGCACCTGACATTCAACCGGATATGTGGACTAAAGAGGTCTTTGGGAAGATGTTCCGGCTCCTTCGGCCAGGGGGAGTGTTGGTTACATACTCATGCAAGGGAAATGTGAAGCGGAACCTAAAGGGAACAGGTTTCTCGATCGAAAAGCTCCCGGGGCCTCCGGGCAAACGTGAGGTTCTTCGTGCACGTAAAAAGTGACAGATATTCCCTAATTTTGACTCTGAAACGAAAACGGGCAACATTGGCTCTATTACACCATTAACCATGAGTGAAAACCAATTCAATATCAGGGTATATGGCCTGTTGATCGATGACGGTAGAATCCTGGTGACGGATGAATTCAGGATGAATACCCTAATGACCAAATTTCCGGGAGGTGCACTGGAGTTCGGTGAAGGGACCATCGACTGCCTGAAGCGCGAATTTATTGAGGAGATGGAACTGGAGGTTGAAGTGTTAACCCATTTCTACACGACAGATTACTACCAGCCAACCAAGCTCCTTCCCTCCACTATGCAACTAGTCAGCATTTACTACCTCGTGAAGGCAATGGGTCCTGTTCGTTTCCCTATAACGGATATCCCGTTTTCATTCCCGGAGATGGTGGAAGGGGCCCAGTGCTTTCGATGGCTTCCGCTGGACACACTAAGTGATGAGGATGTGACATTTCCAATAGACAAAAAAGTGGTAAATTTAATTCGCAATTCAACGTAACCTCATGATGGACATATCACTGCACTCCCCGCAAAAAATTTCACCAGTTCGCCATTTGGCTCCGCCGAGCTCCGCTTCGCTCCGGTTCGCTATTTCTCTCCTGGCCGCCACACTTATGATCTCTTCTGCATGCAGCCGAAACAATGAAAACAGGGTCCTTGTCACAGGAAAGATTGAAGGAATTTCGGGGACAATCTATCTGCAGGAACAAAAAACGTTCGAATTACAGAAAATTGATTCCGTCATTCCTGATAACAACGGCGTGTTTACGTTGTCGCCTGAAGCTATTGAGACAAGTATCTATGCGTTGCGGGTAACGCCTGACGAAAAGGTTGTTTTCATTGGGAACCCAGGCGACACAATCCTTATCACCGGAAGCGTGAACCAGTATCCATCTTCTTTCAAGGTTACAGGAAACCAGGAAACCACTCTCCTGCATGAATTTTATGACTATTCTAACAGGAACCTCCGGAAAGTCGATTCGCTCCAGCTTCTCATTGACATGCACCAGGGGGAACCTGATTTTTATGAGTTGACGGTGAGAGTTGATTCCCTGTTCAATCAGATCTGGGAAAGGCAGCGGAGCTATGAAAAAAAGTTCATCCACAACCATGCCGGGGATTTCTCCACCCTACTGGTTGTCAATTACCATTTCGGCGTACGACCGGTATTATCTCCAAAAACGGATGCAAAAGATTACCGGAGAGTCGACAGCGGGTTGATGGTGAACTACCCTGACAACCGTCATACCCTCTTCTTTCATCAATGGTTAAGGGAGGTAAAGTAAAAAGTTGTAAGTTTGGATCAACTTTATACCATGAGGAACAAGGTCTATTTTGCTTCTGATTTCCACTTTGGGATCCCTGATCATGACCGCAGCCTGGAACGCGAGTCCCGGTTTATCCGGTGGCTTGATATGGTTAGCGCTGATGCTTCGGAGATCTACCTGATGGGCGACTTGTTTGATTTCTGGTTTGAGTACCGGACGGCTATCCCAAAGGGGTACACCCGGCTACTGGGAAAACTGGCAGAGATCACCGATTCAGGCATCCCGGTCCATCTCTTTCGTGGCAATCATGACATGTGGGCTTTCAGATACCTCACTGAGGAGATTCACATTGAGCTGCACCGTGAACCTGAATTCAAAACATTCGGTTCAAAACGGTTTTACCTTGCTCATGGCGACGGGTTGGGGCCGGGTGATAATGGCTATAAGTTCCTGAAACGGGTCTTCTCCAATCGGTTTAACCAATGGCTCTTCCGATGGTTGCACCCCGATATCGGCATCAGGATGGCACTATACTGGTCACATCGAAGCAGGTATGCAGCACAGATCAGGGAACAACAAGATCAGGATATTACACGCCGGGTGATTGAGCGAAGGCTGACTACGCATTCCCGTCAGATTTTGTCTGACCACCCCGATCTCAATTTCTTGATTTATGGTCATTATCACCTCCCGTTAGATATTCCAGTGAACGACCACTGCCGGCAACTCCTCCTTGGCGACTGGCTGACCCATTTCAGCTATGCCGTGTTTGACGGTGAAGATGTTACACTTCTGTTTTTTCAATAAAAAAAACGTGGCATCCTGAGGGTCCCACGTTTTTCCTGTCCAACCCCAAGGGGGTCAATCAAATAAGATTATTCCGGATGAATTGCTTCGACCGGGCAAACATCTGCACAAGCGCCACAATCCGTGCAAGCTTCGGGGTCGATCTTGTAAATGTCACCTTCAGCAATTGCTTCAACCGGACATTCATCGATGCAGGTTCCGCAAGCGGTGCAATCGTCGTTAATAATGTAAGCCATGATTCAGTGAGTTTTATGATCCCGGTGTCCGGGAAATTGGTTTAGAATTAGGGTTCTGGCGGCAAAGATACAATTTTTTGGAATACGCAAAAGATTTCGCTTTTTTCTTTCAATTGAGTGTTAAAGCTGTAAATTTGCAGACTTAAAAATCAACCTGCCATGACAAAAATGAACAGACCCATTGAAGAACGAGAATCAATCGTTGTAAAGTTTGTTGGTGATTCGGGCGATGGGATGCAATTTTCCGGAAATCTCTTCTCGGAATCGGCTGCTTTCGCAGGGAATGACCTCGCTACTTTCCCTGATTTTCCTTCTGAGATTCGTGCTCCGCAAAATACCATTGCCGGTGTATCAGGATTCCAGGTGCACATGGGAAGTGCCAAAATCTATACCACCGGTGACCTGTGCGATGTTATTGTAGCGATGAACCCGGCATCCCTCAAGGCCAACCTGAAATGGGCAAAAGTGGGAGCTACGTTGATTGTTGACTCAGATGCCTTCGAGGACAAAGCGTTAGAAAAAGCTGGATATAGCTCTAACCCACTTGATGATAAAAGCTTAGAGAGATACAACCTGCTTAAGGCGCCAATCAGCCTCCTTACGAAAGAGAGCCTGGGAGATTTAAACGTTGATTCGAAGACCGCCAGCCGGAGTAAGAATATGTTTGCCCTTGGCATGCTCTACTTCATCTTCAACAGGCCGTTGAAGCCATCGTATAAGTTTTTTGATGCAAAATTCAAGAAGGACCCTAAAATTGCAAAAATTAATAAAGTGGTCCTCGAGGCAGGTTACAACTACGCAGAAACCGTTGAAGCGATTGAATCGGTGATCCATGTCTCTCCAGCGAAACTACAACCTGGCCTCTACCGGAACATTACCGGTAACGTTGCAACCGCCTGGGGTCTGCTTGCAGCTGCCGAAAAATCACAACGTGGACTCTTCCTCGGCTCTTATCCTATTACTCCGGCTACAGAGATCCTGATGGAGTTATCTAAGCATAAATCACTCGGGGCAAAAGTTTTCCAAGCCGAAGATGAGATCGCTGGGATCTGTTCAGCCATCGGTGCAAGCTATGCCGGAAAAATGGCTTGTACAACCACATCCGGTCCAGGTCTTTCGTTGAAGAGCGAAGCAATCGGGCTGGCTGCAATTACTGAGCTTCCTCTGGTCATTGTAGATGTTCAGCGTGGAGGACCATCTACCGGATTACCTACCAAATCGGAGCAATCGGACCTCTACCAGGCTCTCTTTGGCAGAAACGGAGAGTGCCCGGTCATCGTGATTGCAGCATCCTCTTGCGACAACTGTTTTCACTATGCCTACATGGCTGCCAAGCTCTCGATGGAACACATGACCCCCTGTATCCTCCTCACCGATGGATACCTTGGTTTCGGGTCGGCTCTTTTCAGGGATCCGAAGATGGCCAACATGCCCCCTATCAACCCGCCAATTGTCAAAGCAAATGATCCTACCTACAAACCCTATAAACGAGACCCCGAAACGTTAGCCCGTTCATGGGCCATCCCCGGAACGGAGGGGCTGCGTCATAGAATAGGTGGCCTTGAGAAAGAAGATATCACGGGTGCGGTCACTACCGAGCCTCTGAATCACCAGAAAATGGTCAATTTCCGCGCTGAAAAGGTTGCCCGCGTTGCCAATTACATTCCGGAACAGGAGGTTGATGGCCCTGCCAAAGGAGACCTCCTTGTTGTAAGCTGGGGCGGAACTTACGGGGCCATCCATTCGGCTGTTCAACAGATGGAACGGGAAGGCAAAAAGATCAGTCATGCTCATTTCCATTACATCAGCCCGTTACCAAAGAATACCGAAAAGATCCTGAAAAATTACAAGAAGATCCTGGTATGTGAATTGAACGGAGGTCAGTTTGTGAATTACCTCCGGATGAACTTCCCCATGCCGAACATACACCAGTTCAACAAGGTACAGGGGCTTCCATTTATGATCAATGAGTTAACTGAGAAATTCAACCAACTGTTAGAGGAGAAATAATGATGGACTTTGTAAATAATACTGTTGAGAGAACGACTGTTCAGCTTCAGAAAGCCGATTTTGAAAGCGATCAGATGGTAAAATGGTGCCCCGGCTGCGGTGCACATGCTATTCTGGCTGCCGTTGAACGCGTATTTCCGAAACTTGGATATAAAAAGGAGAATTTCTGCCTCGTTTCTGGGATCGGATGTTCTTCCCGCTTCCCCTATTACGTGAACACTTACGGGATCCATGGCATTCATGGACGTGCTTTGCCAATTGCCACGGGTGTCAAAGTCTCAAATCCGCACCTCAGCGTTTGGGTTGCGACAGGTGATGGCGACTCGCTGGCCATCGGCGGAAATCATTTTATCCATACCATCCGCCGGAATGTGGACATCAATGTACTTCTGTTCAACAACGAGATCTACGGCCTTACCAAAGGACAATACTCTCCCACGACACCGATGAACAAGGTGACCAAGACAAGTCCGCACGGTACCATCGAGCACCCGTTCAATATCGGAGAACTTGTTATGGGAGCACAGGGAACTTTCTTCGCAAGGGTGCCGGATAACGACCTCACCCTGATGACGGAAGCCATGTTCGAAGCAGCAAAGCACGATGGAACATCTATTATCGAGATCTTGCAGAACTGCATCATCTTTGCCGATAAAGCCCACTTTGGCATCACCAGTAAAGAGAATCGCGACGAGCATATGTGCGTGGTCAGGGATGGGCAACCTATCCTCTTCGGAGCCAATAAAGAGAAAGGGCTCCGATTGAACGGAACCGATATCGAAGTAGTGGAACTGGGTAAAAACGGCATTACGATCGACGATATCCTGGTCCATGACCGGTACGATCCCAATCCCGGAATTCACATCATGCTGGCCAAACTCGGATCACCCCATTTCCCGAGAGTATTCGGCATTATCCGCTCTGCCATGTTCCCCACGTACGACGACCTTGTAGAGGAGAAAATCCGACTTGCACAGCAGGATTCCCCCATCAAAAAGATGGATCACCTGCTGAAGAGCGGTGAGACTTGGGAGATAAAGTGAAGCTAGAGGTCAGACCTACGAAGGTAGAACTGGAAGTACGAAGGTAGAAGGATGAAGTAAATTCCCCCTTCTTCCTAAGGAGGGGTGTCACGCCAAAGGCGTGACAGGGTGGTTGTGTGAGAAGCAATCCTTATCTTTGCCAGGATGCTCCACCAATTCAACACCTTTATTAAAGAACAACAGTTGTTCTCTCCTGACGACCGCATCCTGCTCACGGTATCGGGAGGATTGGATTCGATGGTGATGGCCGAGCTGTTTCATCAGGCAGGATACAGGTTCGGGATAGCTCATTGCAATTTTCAGCTGCGGGGAGAAGAATCGGACGAAGACGAACGCTTTGTCGAAAAATTGGCAAATTCCTACGAGGTTTCTTTTTACACCACCCGTTTTTACACCAAAGATATCGCAGGGATCCGCAAGGTATCTATCCAGATGGCAGCAAGGGAGCTTCGTTATGTATGGTTTGAAGAGATCTGCAAACAAGAAGGATTCGATCTGATTGCAACGGCGCACCACCTGGATGATCAGGTTGAAACACTTTTTATTAACCTCCTCCGTGGAACAGGGATTGCGGGATTGCATGGAATTCCGATCAGAAACGGAAAGGTTATCCGTCCCCTCCTTTTCGCCTCACGGGAAGAGATCTTTATGTATGCCAGGAAGCAGAATATAGACTTCCGTGAAGATAGATCCAACAGCTCTCTCAACTATACCAGGAACAGGATCAGGCATCAGCTGATCCCGCTGCTCCGTTCCATCGATCCGGATTATGCCAGGCAGATTACCGCTACAATCCACCGGATCCAGGGAACCGAATCAATCCTGAAGCCTCTGGTCGAAAAGAGCCGTAAAAATGTGCTCCGCAAGGAACAAGGAAAATGGATTTTCGAAATTGGTGAACTCAAAAAGTTGAAACCGCTCCAGGACTGGATGTATGAACTGCTCTCCCCATTTGAATTCAATGAGACTACTATCTGCAACCTGATAAGGTCACTCGACCATGAGAGCGGTAAGTCGTTTTATTCAACATCTTACCGGATCATTAAAGATCGCGGTCAGCTGATCATGACAGCGCTTTCGCAGGAAGATCCTGCAAACTCCCCGGATGAGTTTATTATTGATGACATGACAGAAGAGATTGATAAGCCTATCCGTTTATCCTTTAAATCTGTTGTCAGGGTGAAGAATGATCAGATCAGCACCGATATAAATATAGCCACCCTGGATAACGGAAAGCTAACCTACCCATTGATTCTGCGGAGATGGCAACCGGGTGACTTTTTCTATCCGTTCGGCATGAACAAACGAAAGAAGTTGAGTGATTTTTTCATCGATGAAAAGATTCCGATCCCGGATAAAGAAAAAACCTGGCTCTTGTGCTCCGGGAAGAAGATCGTTTGGGTTGTTGGACACCGGCCTGATCACAGGTTCAGGGTGACACCTAAGACAAAAGAGGTGTTGGAAGTTAGGTTTCAAATGAAATGGAAACCAGGGCGATGATGAACTTCACCCTTTCACCGCAACATCGGGATTGGCTAGCATATGCAGGTATCGGCCTCTTTTTCATCCTCACGATTGTCTTTGCCTTTAGTTATGATGGGACGGTTGATTCGGGGGATAGCATTATGCACTATATTTTCTCCAGATATGCCTTCCAGAATCCCTCATATTTTTTCCACCATTGGGCAAAACCGGTATTCGTGCTGCTTAGTTCTCCGTTTGCTCAATTTGGCTTTACCGGCATCAAACTGTTTAATGGACTGGTCTCCTCCCTCACCCTTCTGTTTACCTACCTTACGGCTAAAAAAATGGGCAAAAGCTCGTCATGGCTGATTATCCTCTTCCTGGCGTTTGCTCCAATGAATTTTACCATCATATTTTCAGGCCTTACCGAACCTCTTTCAGCTCTCTTCCTGATCCTGTCCATTTACCTGATCCTAAAAGATAAACCCATCGCTGCCGCGATAATTCTCTCCTTTTTGCCATTCGTCAGGTCAGAAGGGCTGATCTTTCTGGGTGTATTCCTGGTTTACTTCGGGATAAAAAAACGTTTCCGGGTAATCCCGTTTCTACTGACCGGTCACATAGTCTATGCGGTGGCAGGATATTTTATCTATCATGACCTCCTTTGGGTGGTTACAAAGATACCCTATGCCCATATTGCCGGAAGATATGGCTCGGGGCCGTTGTTGCATTATGTCCATCAACTCACCTATGTGGTTGGTATCCCCATCTATATATTGTTTGGTGGTGGAATCATCGCGATGATTACTGCCTTGATATACAAACCTTTTCGGTCCCTGTTTCCCTCCTTTTTCACTGAGCTATGGCTTGTTTACGGATCCTTTTTCGCTTTTTTTATTGCTCATACGCTCTTTTGGTATCTCGGGTTGTTTGATTCTATGGGATTGAAGCGGGTGTTCATCACCGTGATGCCCCTTATGGCTCTGATCGGTCTTAACGGCTTCCTCGGCTTACGCCACTTGCTCTCCCATACTACGTCATGGGTTCAATACAGTTTACTGACCGGATTGTCACTCTATATCCTCATCTTCCCTTTCTCTGGAAACCCGGCATCCATTCAATGGAAAAAAGAATTCTCCCTCACTCCTGAACAACTTTTAGTCAACGATGCTGCTGTCATACTGAAACGGGAATTCCCTCACGCAACCTATTACCATAAAATCCCTTATTTGGGGTTGGTAACAGGAAGAGGGTACCGGGAGATTGAGGAGATCTTCAACGATCAACTTCCGGAAGATGCAGTGGTCATCTGGGACAGTTGGTTTGCAACAACTGAAAAAAAGCTCAGCAGGGAAGCCATACTGGCTGACAAACGGTTCATTGAAATCAACCGATTTTATAATGGCTCCTACGAGTTAATCATTCTCAGGTATGCTCACAAATAATATTAATTTATCTACCTTTGTTCATCCAAATATTTTATACTTAATCACATGAGAAAAATTGCTGTTTCAGGATTGGTATTGTTATTCCTTCCATTACTCTCCTTAAGTCAGGTGTTGGACCCAGTGAAGTGGTCGTTCAAGACTGAACAAACGAGCCAGGACGAAGCTACCCTGTTGCTAATTGCTAAGATCGATAAAGGCTGGCATCTTTACTCCCAGCATCTCCCTTCGGGAGGCCCCCTGCCTACCGTGTTTACATTCAGTGAAAATAAGGACTACGCGTTAATTGGTGAGGCATACGAACCGAAAGGTGTTGAAGAGTACGATCCCAATTTTGAGATGAACCTGAAGTTCTTTGACGGAACAGTTGTGTTCAGGCAAAAGATCAAAATTCTGACCGCAAAGGCATTCACCATTGGAGGGGAACTTGAGTTCATGTGCTGCGATGATAAGCGTTGTTTGCCACCAACAGGCGTCGACTTCGAATTTAAGCTGAAAGCTGCACAACCTGCCGTTTCAGAACAACAAAATGAGATGGTCGTTCCTGTTGTTCGAACAGAAGATGCCGGAGTTGATACCACAACGGTTGTTGAAGAGGCCAAACACGAAACCATTGAAGCAGCAGCGCTTGAATCCCCTGCCGAATCAACACCCGGGGAGAGCAATTCCATGTGGGTATTCTTTGTCGTTGCCCTGCTCGCCGGTTTCGCAGGCGCCCTCACACCCTGCGTCTACCCGATGATCCCGATGACGGTTACCTTCTTCATGAGCAGCAGCAAAAGCAAAGCCGGAGCGAAGTTTAATGCTCTCTTCTATGGGCTTTCGATCATTGTAATCTATACGTTTATCGGCGTATTGGTAACGGTTCTTTTTGGTTCCGACTCCATCAAGAATATCAGTGCTAACTGGATTACAAACATCATCTTCTTCCTCCTTTTTACAGCATTTGCTGCATCGTTTTTCGGGCTATTTGAAATCGTCTTACCCTCCAAACTGACGAATAAATCAGATCAGCAAGTCGACAAAGGCGGTTTGATCGGAACCTTCTTTATGGCTCTTACACTCGTTCTTGTCTCCTTCTCCTGTACAGCTCCCTTTATCGGAGGCATCCTGGTAGAGGCTTCATCCGGAAGCATTCTCAAGCCTACTATCGGGATGTTTGGGTTCTCACTCGCTTTTGCCCTCCCCTTTACCATCCTGGCCTTCTTCCCCTCCATGCTGAACAAGATGCCAAAGTCGGGTGGCTGGTTAAATTCTGTCAAGGTCGTCCTGGGCTTTATCATCCTGGCACTGGGTATGAAATTCCTGCTAGTCCCTAACCAGGCTCTGGACTGGGGCATCACACGGGAGTTCTTCATCGCGGTATGGATCGTTCTTTTCACGTTGATGGGATTGTACTTGCTGGGAAAAATCAAATTTTCGCACGACAGCGACCTGCCTTATATCGGCGTGCCACGGTTGTTCCTGGTCATCGCAACTTTTACATTCGTGGTTTACCTGCTTCCCGGCATGATTGGCGCCCCGTTGAGGAGTGTTTCGGCGTTCCTGCCTGCCGAATCGTCGTTTAACCTCATTGAGATAATCCAGGAGAATCGTGGTGGTGGGCCAGCTGTTGAGAATAAATGGACCTTGTGTGAAGAACCTAAACACGGAGATATCCTGAAACTCCCCCACGGTTTACACGGTTATTTTGATTACGACCAGGGATTAGCGTGTGCCAGGCAGCTGAACAAGCCGATCCTGATCGATTTTACCGGTCATGGTTGTGTCAACTGCAAGGTTATGGAGCGCAGTGTATGGCCTGATTCTGAGGTCCTTAAACGGTTAAAGGAGGAGTACGTCATCGTGGCGCTCTATGTAGACGAGCAAGCTGACCTTCCTGAACCAGAATGGGTAACCTCCACTGTGGATGGAAAGATTAAAAAAACCATCGGGCGAAGAAATGCCGATTACGAGGTTTCCCGCTTCAATGTCAATGCCCAGCCCTATTACGTGCTACTCGATACCATGGGCGAAGTATTGATCCCACCCCGGGCATTCGATACGGACGTGCAAGGGTTTATCGACTTCCTGGATAAGGGAGTTGAGACCTTCCGGAAAAACCAGCAAAAATAACTTCAGGAAACAACGCTTAAACCTCATTATCATACTACTGATCTCCTGGAATTCTCATCCGGATTATACCTGGTTCGAATTAGCAGCAACGGTCAGGTGTTCGTGAAAAGGTTTGTTAAGGAGTAAGAGATCTTCATTTCGACATTTCAGCGAAATAGCTGAAAAAGTAAGGGATTGTTTCGATGCCTCTGTAGAAGTTTTCCAGCGGATAATTCTCGTTGGGTGAGTGACAGGCATCCGTTTCGAGGCCGAACCCAAGAAGGATTGACTTCACACCCAGCACCTGTTCGAAGGTAGATATGATGGGGATACTCCCTCCACTTCGTACCGGAACCGGAACCTTTCCAAATGTTGTTTCCATGGCTCTGCTGGCTGCCAGATAGCCTGGTGTATCAATCGGAGAGACATACGCCTGACCGCCATGCAACGCCTTCACGGTCACCTTGATTGTATCAGGAGTAATCGACAGAAAATGTTTCTCAAAGAGTTTGGCGATCTTGTGGTGATCCTGATTGGGGACTAACCTCATTGAGATTTTGGCGTATGCTTTGGAGGGGAGCACTGTTTTGGAACCCTCTCCGGTATAGCCACCCCAAATGCCATTGACATCAAGAGATGGCCTGATTCCGGTACGCTCACGTGTGGAATATCCAGTTTCACCATCGAGTGCCTTAACGTTGATGGATTGTTTATACTCTTTTTCATTGAACGGTGCCTGAGCCATCAGTTTGCGCTCTTCATCGCTGATGATCAACACATCGTCGTAGAATCCGGGAATAGTGATCCTTCCGTCTTCATCAGTTAGGGAGGCAACCAGTTTTGTAAGGATGTTCGCGGGGTTGGCAACTGCACCCCCGAAAAGGCCTGAATGAAGATCATGATCCGGCCCTGTCAACTCCACCTGCATATATGCCAATCCACGTAAACCAACGGTTACCGAAGGACAATCCATCGAAATCATGCCAGTATCTGAAACCAGGATGATGTCGGATTTTAGCATCTCTTTGTGCTCTATACAGAACGCCTCCAGACTGGGGGAGCCAATCTCCTCCTCACCTTCAATCATGAACTTGATATTACATGGCAATGTGTTGGTTTTCACCATCAGCTCAAACGCCTTGGCCTGCATGAACGCCTGCCCTTTATCATCATCAGCTCCGCGCGCATAAATCTTACCATTCCTGACTTCCGGTTTAAAAGGCGGAGATTCCCAAAGATCCAAAGGATCCACCGGCATCACATCATAATGTCCATAAACCAAAACTGTTGGCAAGGATGGGTCAATCATCTTCTCTCCGTATACAACAGGGTTCCCTTTTGTGGGGAGCACTTCAACTTTGTCGGCCCCCGCTTCCCGGATAGATTTTTTCCAATATTCGGCAGCTTTGATCATATCCTCTTTGCGCTCTTTTTCCGAGCTGATGGAGGGGATCCTGATCAGCCCGAACAATTCCTGGAGGAAACGATCTTTGTGAATTTCAATGTAGTCTTGAATGTAATTCATTAGTCCTTAAAATTGTGCGGTAAAGGTAGAGATTTTACCGTATTTTTGCAACATTGTTTTAACATTCTGTGATCCTTGTGATATGGACACATTTTCATATTTAAATAATATAGGTAGTTCTGCATTCGAAGAGCTCTATGAGAGATTCAAAACCGATCCGGACTCGGTGGATGAAAGCTGGCGTAATTTTTTTGGAGGGTTTGAATTCTGTCAGATCAATTACAAAGCCGAGAAAGGTAAGTCATTCATTATCCCAAGTGAATTTCTGGTAATGAACCTGATTCGTGGATACCGCGAACGGGGGCATCTGTTTACCAGTACCAACCCGGTAAGGACCCGCCGCACCTACACTCCTACTCTCGACATTAGCAACTTCGGGCTGGATAAAAGTGAACTTCCGAAGGCTTTCCAGGCAGGGAAAGAGATCGGAATCGGGAATGCCACACTGCAATCGATCATCGACCACCTGAACGAAACCTATTGTCAGTCTATCGGGGTAGAGTATATGTTCATCCGCAAGCCCGAGATGGTTGAGTGGCTGCAGAAGAAGATGGAATCAACCCGTAACAGGCCTTCTTTGTCGGTTGAGGAGAAAAGCCACATCCTGACAAAGTTGGCTGAAGCTGTTCTCTTTGAAAAATTCATCCACAAGAAGTTCCCCGGGCACAAGAGTTTTAGCCTGGAGGGGTGTGAATCGCTGATCCCTGCACTTGAAACCGTTGTGAGTGTTGGTAAGGAGCTGGGGAATGAAGAGTTCATCTTCGGTATGGCCCACCGCGGGCGTTTGAACGTTTTGGCGCACATCATGCAGAAACCCTATTTCCAGATCTTCTCTGAATTTGAAGGGAAAGAGTATGAAGACGAGAAACTGCTGGGAGATGTCAAATACCATTTGGGATTCTCCACAGATGTCGCTGCCAATGACGGAAGCCGGATACACCTCACATTGTGTCCAAACCCCTCACATCTTGAAGCCGTGGATCCGGTTGTTGAAGGACTTTCCAGGGGCCTTATGGACAAAGTTTACGGCGGGAATTCCGACCGGGTATCCCCTGTATTGATCCATGGAGATGCATCAGTTTCCGGTCAGGGTATTATTTATGAGATCCTCCAGATGTCGGAACTGCCTGGATATACTACCGGAGGAACGGTGCATCTTGTTGTCAACAACCAGATCGGGTTTACGACCAACTACCTTGAAGGGAGATCAAGTACATACTGCACCGATGTAGCCAAAACCATCCAGTCCCCGATTTTCCATGTAAATGCCGATGATGTGGAAGCGGTAGTATATACTGTAAAGCTAGCGATGGAATTCCGGCAAATTTTCCGGAAAGATGTCTTTATTGACCTTCTCGGATACAGGAAGTATGGCCACAACGAAAGCGATGAACCCCGATTTACACAACCCATCCTCTACAAGGCCATTGAGAAACATGCCGATCCGCTTGAGATCTATCTGAACAAACTGGAGGCTGAAGGCAGCCTGGCCGGGATTGATACTGAGACCATCCATAACCGGATCAAAGAGAGGCTGGATCAATGTTTTGAAAAGTCAAAAACGGTGGAGAAAAACACAATTGACCACTTCCTGGATTCGCTTTGGACCGGTATCAGGAAAGCCAATCCCGCCGATTTTACAAGGTCGCCGGAGACAGGAGTCTCAAAAAATATATTGTTGGACATTGGCCGGAGACTCACGGAACTACCAACCGGTATTTCCTTTTTCCGTAAGATCGTCAAACTGCATAACGACCGGAAAAGCATGCTGGAAAAAGAGCAGCTTGACTGGGCGATGGCTGAGTTGCTTGCATACGGATCCCTGCTTATGGAAGGGTTCCCGGTAAGACTTAGCGGCCAGGATTCGCAACGTGGCACTTTTTCCCACCGCCATTCGGTGCTTACCATTGAGGATTCAGAGGAGAAGTATATCCCTCTCGAACACCTCTCACCTCAACAAGCCAGGTTTTGCGTATACAACTCTCCCCTATCGGAATATGGCGTGCTTGGATTCGATTACGGGTATGCTCTGGGTCGTCCCGACAGCCTCACCATCTGGGAAGCACAATTCGGCGACTTCAGCAACGGGGCACAGGTAATTACAGATCAATATATCTGTTCAGCGGAAGAGAAATGGGGGGTAATGAATAACCTTGTCCTCTACCTTCCGCATGGGTATGAAGGACAGGGACCTGAACACTCCAGCGGCCGTATTGAACGGTTTCTCTCAATCTGTGGGCATCTTAACATCCAGGTGGCAAACCTGACCACACCGGCAAACCTGTTTCATGGTTTACGCCGGCAACTCCACAGAGAAATCCGGAAGCCACTGATCATCTTTACCCCGAAAAGCCTGCTGAGACACCCATACTGCATCTCATCTCTCGATGATCTCACATCTGGCGGTTTCAGGGAAGTAATCGATGATCCAGGGGCAAATCCGGAGAAAATCACGAAACTGGTTTTCTGTTCCGGGAAGATTTATTACGACATCCTGCAGAAGAAGGAAGAGACAAGGAACGATGATGTTGCCCTGATCCGGATTGAACAACTCTATCCGTTTCCTCAGGAGCAACTCAGGAAAATTCTGAACAAGTATCCACTGACAACCCAGCTGGAATGGGTACAGGAGGAGCCTGCCAACATGGGTGCATGGAACTTCATCCACGATCATTTCACAGATGCCACCCTGAACCTGGTTGCTCGTCCGCCCAGCGGAAGTACGGCTACCGGTTCATCACAACTGCATAAGATCCAGCAAAATCTGCTTGCCGAAAAAGCGCTTGGGATGTGCACATGCGAACATGCCTACGGTTCCTGTAAACTTGAATGTGCCGTATAACATTTTGTTGCGTATTTTTGCAACGTAAATCCGAACTTATACGTAAACCCTGTCATGATAGAGATAAAAGTTCCCAGTCCGGGAGAATCCATTACCCAGGTCCAGATTGCCCGCTGGCTGGTTGAAGATGGTACCATTGTTGAGAAGGATCAGGAGATTGTAGAGATCGATTCCGATAAAGCGACCTTTCCTGTTGCTTCGCCCGAGAATGGCAAAGTGACCATCACGGTACAGGAAGGCGAAACGGTTGACGTTGGCGCTGTGATTGCCACGATAGAAGTTGGCAATGGGCAGTTGGCAGTGGGCAGTGAGCAGCGGGCAATAGGCAGTGGGCAAAAACCGGGCACGAAGCACCAGGCACCAGGCGCCAGGAATATTCCTTCGGATCCAGATCCCGGATCCCGGCTCCCGGATCCCGTATCAAAAGTCACCAGTCACGAAATTAACGCGACGCCTCTGGCGAAGAAGATCATCGCCGATAAGAAGATCGATTCGGCTGCTATTACTACAGCGTTTCCGGGCAGGAGGATCACACGGAAGGAGATTGAATCATTTATGAAGAATAGTAAGAAAGAGAAGGGGCAGTTTGTCTTTTCGGGGGATCGTACCGAAACCCGTAAAAAGCTTTCCACGCTTCGTTTGAAGTTGGCAGAGCGGTTAGTTGCGGTCAAAAATGAAACTGCCATCCTCACCACCTTCAACGAGATTAACATGCAGAAGGTGTTGAATATCAAAAATATTTATTACGATCGTTTCAAAGAGAAATATGGTGTAGGCATTGGCCTGATGTCGTTCTTCACCAAAGCCGTTACGCTTGCCTTACAGGAGTTTCCTGTGGTTAACTCGATGATAGACGGGGAAGAACTCGTCATGCCCAACTACGTAGACATGGGTATTGCCGTGAGCGCTCCTAAAGGGCTTGTCGTCCCGGTCATCCGTAATACCGAATCCATGAGTTTGGCAGAAATCGAGATCAGGATCAAGGAGATAGCCATAAAAGCCAGAGACAACCGCATCACTATCGACGACATGAAAGGTGGTTCGTTTACTATCTCTAACGGTGGAGTTTATGGCTCCATGATGTCAACACCGATCCTCAATCCCCCCCAGAGCGGGATTCTCGGAATGCACAAAATCATGGATCGGCCCATTGCCAAGGATGGGAAGGTGGAAATACACCCGATGATGTATGTCGCCCTCTCTTACGATCACCGTGTCATCGACGGACAAGAATCAGTCAGCTTCCTGGTTAGAGTTAAAGAGCTTATCGAAGAACCTGGCAGAATGTTAACCGGAGGGGAGGATCTTTATCGTGTACTTCTCGATATCTGAAAAAAATTATGAGAACCCATGTAGATTTTCTGGTTGTTGGTTCGGGAATTGCAGGACTTACATTTGCACTTAAGGTTGCGGAAAAAGGTAAGGTATGTATTTTTACCAAGCAGAAGATGGACGATACCGCCACCAGTTACGCGCAAGGTGGAATTGCGGCAGTGATGTACACTCCCGATACCCACGAGAAGCATATCCAGGATACCATTATTGCCGGAGACGGTCTGTGCAACGAAACGATCGTCAGACTCACCATTTCGGAGTCAACAGAGAGGATCAAGGAGTTGGTCTCATGGGGAGCCAATTTTGACAAGGACAAAACAGGGCATTACGACCTGGCCAAAGAGGGAGGCCACTCTGAATATAGGGTGCTGCGGCATAAAGACAGTACCGGGAAAGAGATCGAAGATACACTGATCGACCAGATCAGGAAGCATCCGAATATCGAGGTGTTGGAGAACCATTATGCCATCGATATTATCACGCAACACCACCTCGGAATTGAGGTCAACATCCGGACTTCCGATGTCACTTGCTATGGTGTCTATGTCCTCAATCCAAAGACCAACATGGTCGATACTATCCTTGCCAAGGTAACGCTGATTGCTACAGGGGGAGCCGGCAATATTTACAGCAATACGACCAATCCAACGATTTCAACCGGAGATGGCGTTGCAATGGTTTACCGGGCCAAAGGGGTGATTGAGAATATGGAGTTTGTGCAATTTCACCCTACCGCATTGTTTCATCCCCAGGAGCGCCCTTCTTTTTTGATTACAGAGGCGCTGCGCGGATTCGGCGCTATCCTCAAGGACTACAGCGGGAAAGAGTTTATGCAGAAATACGATAAAAGACTATCACTTGCTCCCCGCGATATTGTAGCAAGAGCCATTGATAATGAACTGAAGATAAGTGGAGAAGACTTTGTCTACCTGGATTGCAGGCATCTCGACAAGAATGACCTGATCAGGCAATTTCCAAGGATCTACGCCAAGTGTCTGAGTCTTGGTATCGACATCTCACGCGACCTCATTCCAGTTGTTCCGGCCGCACACTACATCTGCGGAGGCATTAAAACCGATGAATATGGCCAATCAACTATCCGAAATCTATACTCCTCCGGAGAGTGTGCCAGCACCGGTCTGCATGGAGCTAACCGCCTGGCATCGAACTCTCTTCTCGAATCGATGGTCTTTTCGCATCGGGCCAGTCAGCATGCCATCGGACGTCATCCTAACATCGATTACTGCAATGCAATCCCCGACTGGGATGCCGAAGGTATGGTCCTTACCGAAGAGATGATCCTTATCACGCAATCACAGAAGGAATTGCAGGCGATCATGAGCAGTTACGTAGGGATTGTCAGGTCCAATCTTCGTCTGCAACGGGCTATCGACCGGCTCAACCTTCTCTACGAAGAATCGGAAGATCTTTATAATAAATCCATTCTTACTCCCCGCCTTTGCGAACTACGCAACATGATCAATGTGGCATACCTTGTGATCAAACAGGCTGCTGCCCGTAAAGAGAATAGAGGATTGCACTACTCTCTTGATTACTCCCAAAAAACCTGATAAAAGATCGCGCTTATCAAAGCAGTTAAAGGAATCCATCGCTCATAATGCGATTATTGGTGCCGGGGTTGTAGTGAAGGAGGGGGACAATCATTGAATCCGGAAGCGTATAGGGAAGAATTCCTGCCCGGAAAGTCCAGGATATTGACCAGACCCTGCTTGAGGGACAGATCAACGGGATCTCCCGAAATTATACGATGTATGCCGGGTGGTATGACGGGGGCGTTAAAACAAGTGAGCCGGGAAATAAAAAGAGGCCACCGGATAAAAAAGCAGGGGCGGCCTGTTTGGCCGCCCCTGCTTTTTGGGATTCAGCGTATAGACAAGCCCTGACTCGTCTCTATTCGATCCCTAACTTTAGTTTTACTGCCGGCATAAGGTCATTGGCTGGCGTGGAGTAGAGAACCACATCTTCGATTGCATTCAGCACATAAGTATATCCTTTTTCTTTGGCAACGGTCTCAACTGCCTGCTTCGCTTCGTCAATCAGTGGCTGAAGAAGTTTCTGCTGCTTGACCTGAAGATCCTGCTGAGCCTGTGCCTGGAAGGCATCGATACGCTCCTGAAGCTGCTGAAGTTCCTGTTCTTTATTCTGTTTGATGATATCGGACATACCAGCTGATTTCGACTGATAGTCGAGATACTTGTTCTCAAACTCTGCACGCATCTGGTCCATCTGGTCAGTAAGGGTCCCCTGATACTTCTGGAGAGCGGTTCGTACAGAGTCAATTCCCGGCATGGCTTGCAGTAACGTGTTGAAATCAACATATCCTATTTTTAAGGGGGCCTGGGTTTGAGCTAGGGAGCCAAACGCTATACCAATGAAGAGAGCCATTACGGCAAAGATCTTTGCTAATTTTTTCATTGTTTTCATTTAAAATTGGGTTTGTACTTTTGGGTTTGCAAAATTAAAAAAAATATAATTACTTATATGTTGTCTGCATCGTTTATTTTCGTCCCTTCTCTCCTGATGTACCTGAACTCTTGCTGCGAGTCCTTGAACCCATGGCAGCACCCAACTGATCAAGCACATCATCGCTGATGTCGTATTTAGGGTTGGCATACATGATGGTGAGACTACCCGACTTATCAAAGATCACACCGTAGTTGTAGTCTTCAGCGATCTGCTGGATAGCATTGTAGATCTTCTCCTGGATCGGTTTGACCAGTTCCTGCCGTTTTTTAAACAGATCCCCATCTTTCCCGAAGTAATTGCGCTGCATATCCTTTGCCTCCTTTTCCAAATCAACAATCTCCTGCTCCTTTTTGATCTTCATCTCTTCGGGGAGTAAAACGGACTGTGCCTGATAGTTGTTGTACATCTTCTCAACCTCGGCAAACTTAGTTTCAATCTCTTTTTGCCACTGGACAGATAGCTCTTCTATCTGAGCCTGAGCCTCAGCATATTCAGGGATGTTATCAAGAATATACTTGGTGTCAACATAAGCAACCTTCTGTGCCTGTGTCAGGGTTATGGCAAATACCAACCCGATTACTGTTAAAATGATCTTTTTCATGTTAAATTCTCCTATCATTTGATGCCGCTGCCGCGTCGTTTCACTTATCGCAATGACATATTTCACTATTTCGCTATTTCACCATCTAATCTATCGACGAGTTTATCGAGAAGTGGAACTGGCTTCCGCTTGCCCCAGGCACACCCGGCACTTCATCCAGTCCGTATCCCCAGTCAAGCCCCAGCAGTCCGAACATGGGCAGGAAGACCCGGATCCCGAGTCCGACAGAACGGTAAAGGTTAAATGGGTTTACATCTTTCCAGCGTAACCAGTCATTTCCTGCTTCCAGAAACCCCAATGCATAGATCGTAGCGCTTGGGTTGAGTGAAATTGGATAGCGTAGTTCAAGCGTGTTCTTTGTGTATACTGTACCGCCGATCGTATTGGGATAACCAGGTGTTAGTGAGTTATTGGCATATCCCCTCATCCCAATGAGCTCCCGTCCATCCATGTTATTGTATCCTGTAAGTCCGTCACCTCCTAAGTAGAATCGTTCAAACGGTGTCACTCCCAGGCTGGAATTATATGTTCCGAGGTAGCCTATCTGAACCCTTGGTGTCAGAACCAATTTTCCGATTAGGGAGATATACCAGGCGCCCTTGAATTTGATCTTGTAGTACTCCACCCATTTATAGCGTTCACTATAAGGCATCGTATCATAGTCGACATTTCCGCTGCGGAAAAGACTGTAAGGTGGAGTCAGTTCCAGGGAGAGCGACATCTCAGAGCCGGCTCGTGGAAAGATCGGGTTGTCAACGGAGTTCCGTGTGAGAGTGACCGAATAAGAAAGTGCGTTATAAGCTCCATTGCCTCCTCCGAATGTGAAAATTGCAGAATAGTTTCGGGTATTATACCGGAAGTAGTTGAAGCTGTTGTATAGGGAGAAGTAATCGTCGGGCCACCTCAGCTGGGTTCCAAGTCCTACAGAAATTCCGTCGATCTTGAAATAGCCATAAAGAGAGTCGCTTTTGTTCAGCCCATTGGTATATTTCGAGTGGACATAGGATAGACTGAGAGCAAGTGGTTTCTTACCACCCAGCCATGGTTCGGTAAAAGAGAAACTATAGCTGAAGTATCCCTTGCCGTATGTCTGAATCCGTAGACTCAGCTTCTGGCCATCACCTGATGGAATTGGTCTCCATGTTTTGAATTTGAAAATGTTTCGCAGGGAGAAATTATTGAAAGAGAGACCCAGAGTTCCGATGATACGACCATATCCCCATCCTCCTGAGAGTTCTACCTGATCGGCAGAAGTCTCCTCAACGATATATTCGATATTCACAGTCCCGTCTTCAGGATGAGGATCGATATTGGGGACCAATTTTTCGGCATCGAAATACTGCAACTGTGCAAGCTGCCGCTGTGAGCGGATCAGCCTGTCGCGGCTGAAGAGTTGTCCGGGCCGGGTCTGAATCTCCCGTAACGCAACATGGTCATTGGTTTTGGTATTGCCCTTTATTGTCACTTTGTTGACTGTGGCTTGTTTTCCTTCATGCACCCTGATTTCCAGGTCGATGGAATCATTCTCAACCCGCACTTCAACAGGTACCACGTCAAAAAACAGGTAGCCATCATCCATATAAAGTGATCGAAGATCCCCCCCATTGGGGTCATAACTCAAAGCTGCTTCAAGCGCCTCTTTGTTGTATACATCGCCAGGTTTGACCTTCAGGAATCGTGAAAGAAAATTATCGTTGTATTTTGAATTTCCAACCCAGCTGATCTTCCTGACATAATATTTTGGGCCCTCTTCCACCCAGATATTCACATTGATCGTATTGTCATCGTTGTGTGTCACCGTATCGGTAATGATCCGGGCATCTCTGTATCCCAGCGAATTATATTTGGTGATCAGGTTGGCTTTGTCTTCCTCATAATCGTCGGGGATAAATTTCGATGCCTTGAATATGCGTATCCTCACGGTACTGAAAGCATGCTGCTGCATGATGCTGGCAATCTCCACAAAATCGATCCTCAGGGCAGCCTTCACCGATTCCCATATTACCTTGTCCAGTCCATCCATCGGATTGAATACGGCCATCTCCTTGGTCTCCTTAAAAGCACCTGAAATCTGCTCCTTGGTAAGGTGTTCGTTACCAAATACATTCATCTGCTGAATCTTCACCCGGCCATTCTTGCTGATGATGATTGCCATTGTCACCTGATTGGCTGTGGAAGAGTCCCGCTTAAGTTCCACGTCCACCTCTGCATTCAGGAATCCCTTATCCTCGAAATAGTTTAATATGATATTTTTTGTCTTGATGATCAGGTTATCGGTCACATAGTCCCCTTTGACCAGGCGTATCTTATCCCGGATATTATCGGCATCCGATTTTTTTATTCCGGAAAAGGAGAATTTCGCCAATCGGGGACGTTCACGAAGGTTGATATCCAGGAATATCTGGTTCCCGATAACGTTTTTCACAGTGATCCGGATATCTTCAAACAGCCCCTGATCCCATAATTTCTTAATCGCGGAGGTGATCTTGTCGCCAGGCACTTGAATCCTCTCTCCCACTGTCAATCCCGAAAGCATGATGAGGACATTGCCATCGAGGTATTTCACGCCACTCACAGTGATCCCACCAATCTCGTACTCTTTCGGATTGTTGTAGTCAATCTCAATTTCTCCCAGCGTAACCTGAGCCACAAGCGGGTGTAAGATAATTCCTGAAAGAAAGAGAATGATTAGAGATCTTAGCTTCATTTAGTTCGGTTCTTCTTGGTGGCTTTTACTTGAGTTATCTGTTCGCTGGTAAGTCCGAATCTGCGTTCGCGGTTCTGGAAATCCAGGATGGCACGAAAAAACTCCTCTTTGGTGAAATCGGGCCAGAGAGTTGGTGTAAAATAGAGTTCGGTGTATGCAATTTGCCATAGTAAAAAATTGCTGATGCGATACTCACCGCTGGTCCGTATCAGGAGTTCCGGATCGGGAATGCCATCTGTTGTTAGTTGTGCAGTAAATAACCGTGAGTCAATATCTTCCGGGGCTATTTTTCCTATCCTGACATCTTCGGATAATCTCCTGCAAGCTTCCACGATCTCCCAACGGGAACTATAACTGAGTGCAAGAATAAGGGTTAGTCCGGTATTGGAGGCAGTTTTATCCATTGCCAACTGCAGCTCCTTCTGGCTCTTACCCGGAAGGGTGGTCAGATCCCCGATAGTCGTGAGATGAATGTTATTTTTCATCAGGGAATCCATTTCATTGTGGATCGCCTGGACAAGAAGCTTCATCAGGGCATCAATCTCGTATTTCGGCCGGTTCCAATTCTCAGTAGAGAAGGCGTACAAAGTCAGGTAGCGGAGTCCCAACTCGGCCGCAGCCTCCACCGTTGCTTTCACCGCGCCAACACCTTTTTCATGACCCTTAACCCGGGCAAAGCCCTGTTTTCGTGCCCAACGACCATTGCCGTCCATGATCACGGCTACATGACCCGGTAACTTATCCTTGTTTATCTGCTCCTTTAGCTCCATGAAAGCATTCTCAAATCAAAAATCGTAAATATCCCGGCAGCGTTTGCTCGCATCGAGTGCAAATTTATAAGTAATTGTGATACCGTAAAAAGAATACCAGTCCTGGTTCCGTGAGTTTCCTCTCTGCATACCCGGTTGATAACTCATTGTGGGGTCGGAAAGGTACTGCTGCGGGTCGTTTGGGTCGATTACTGCACCATCGAGATAATATGTTGTACTGATGTCGTCAAGATAGTCGGAAAAGGTTTTGTGCATCTCCCAAAAGACTGCCATCCCAATCTTCCGGCTGATTCCTACCTTGACCCCAATCCCGAATGGGATGTTGAATCCGATGAGAGAATACGGTTTCCGTCCTTCATATCCGGTCTGCTGCCCCTCAGTTCCAATCGGTTGAAGCTCCACGCCTCCGGATGAGGGTTTGAAAAAGAACATCCCGATTCCGGCATATACGAATGGCGTGATGAAATTCATTTTGCTTCCGGTGAAATAGGGCAGAAAGTTGAACTCAGCAACGGCTGAAATATCGGTAACCGGACTCTCAAACTGCAGATTCCGGTTTGGCAGGAACCAGGTGCTGGAAGCATTACCTGTGATCTTTCCACGCGTTCCACTCAGTTTCACAGCCCACCGGCTGTCAATATTATACCGGGCCAGCAGGCCATAAGCCAGCTGGGTTCCTTTAAAATGACCCGAAGGGTTCACATCTCCCAGATAGTAAGACCCACCTCCAAACAGACCCACCTCCAAATCCTGCGCAGAAGCGGAAGAGAAAAACATCAGGAAAAACAATAACAGCAAGGAATATCTCATACCCTCTTACAAACGCCTCTGATATATAATTCTAAACTCAATTTTTATCAAAACAGTAACGACGGATTTCCGAAATTATTGAAGAACGGTTCTTAATTCTTAATTCAATTTCTTGCGTCCAGTCCCCAGTTAAGCTTTTCACGAATAGTCTTGAAAAAATGGCGCCCCGGTAGCCGAACAAGCCTGACGGAGAAACCCGCCTTGGTGACGATCAATTCTATCCCGCTATTTACCTTCTCTTTCCGCGAATCCATAGCCACAAAAAACTCCCCACTCTTTCCTTCCACAATGATCCGTATCCTGGAATCATCGCGGATCACAATAGGCCTCACAGTGAGGTTGTGGCTAGCAATTGGCGTGATAACAAAATTTTCGGAGCCAGGTGTCACGATGGGGCCGGCACAACTTAACGAATAGGCTGTCGATCCGGTGGGCGTGGAGACGATCAAGCCATCTGCCCAATACGAATTCAGGAACTCATCGTTGATGTAAACCTGGATTGTGATCATCGTCTGCAGGTCGCTTTTGTGAATAGTGAGTTCGTTCATAGCAAAAGGAAATCCCCCGAAAAGATCCTCCTGGTTGTGCAATTGCAAAAGCGTACGATTTTCAAGTGTGAACTTATGTGCGTAAATTTCTTCCAGGGCCGGGATGATTTCATCCTTTGACATACTGGATAAAAATCCAAGCCTTCCCATGTTTACACCGATGATAGGGAGCCCGTTGTTGACTGTCAGGGCAACCGCATCCAGCATCGTACCATCGCCACCAATGGCACAGAGGAAATCAGCCTTCCCATGCAGATCGGCATCCAGGAGAAACAAATCAGGGCTTTTGGCGAACCTGATCCGGCCATTCAACCGCTCATAGAAAGGTTTATAGATAAGGGTCGATCCCGACATCTCCTCGAGGCGGTGAATAAACCCCTGAAGGAAGGGGAGCATCGGGTCAGTTACCGTTCGTCCAAAAAGAGCTAGATTCATTGATGGTTCTGAGTTTCAAGGCGCAAAGATACTTCATTTTTCGGGAAAACCCAATGGGCTAGATCGGTGCGATGAAATGGATATAGATCCCAGGTTCGCCCAGATTGTTCAATGCGAAGTTGAGATCCAGTACGATGTCGTAATATGTAACCAGGTCGATACTGAGCCCATAGCCAATCAGGAAGGTGTTGACCAGGGGATTGTCCTGCTTCACCATGGGTACCGAATTGTTTACATATCCGGCATCTACAAAGATATTGAGGTACAGCCCATAAGGGATAATCCCGAACTTAGGTGTTTTGATGAATGAGAGTGTCAGAGTCCTTGGTTTTATCAGTGCAAACTTCAGATTTGTCTTTACCAGTCCGAACCAGGAGCCGTTGATCGAGTAATATTCAAATCCCCTGATGACATCCCTTCCGTAACCGATTCCGTGCTGAAGGTAGAAAGGTTGTTCTTCGGGCCACGACCATTTACCCGTGGCAGCTGCAGCCAGGAACCATCGTTCGGTGAATTTCCAGTACTTCCTGAAGGTTGACTGGATGCTGAACAGGTTTACAGGATCTGCCGTGAAACCCTGTTTAGTTAACTCCAGATCAAAATAATAACCCTTCAGCGGGTAATACCTGACATCCCGATGGTCCAGTTTGTATTTATAGTAAAGAGTGAAAAAGGATTGATCGTTCGTACTGTCGGTCAAGTAACCGGGGGTCTTCAGGAGTGTATCGGTAAAGTAGTAATAGTCATAACTCAGTGTGAGGGTATGGTAGCTATAAAGGTTTGGCCTGAAGTATCCCTCCAGAAATCCATGAGCCTGTTGCTGGAGGCTTCCGTTGGCTGTATCGACGTAGTTGCTCTTATTTCCGGTAGTCCCTGTAATGAGTGATCTGTTCCTGCAATAGCCCCCTCCGAAACCGAAGCCCCAGGTCTGCTTTTTGTTGATATAGGGTGTCTGGTAGGTAAACCCATACTGCTGGTTGAATCCAACGTGGAGCAAGAGTGTTAGTGTTTCATTCCTTCCCCGGGCATTGAAAAACTTAAAATTAAGTCCGTAGGTCAGCCTACTGAAGTCGAATGTCTCCAGCCAGGCGTTAATGTTTCTATTTGGAAATTCGATATACGGAATGGGCCAGATGTACCAACGTTCGATCACTTTAACGATCACTTCCAAATGAATGGGGTCAGCAGTTAGCCAAATCGTATCCATTTCTACCACATTAAAAAGAGAGGTATTGAACACATTTTCCCGGCTCCGTTGCAGTGCTGCCGGAAGGGACTTCGCTGTAAGGGTGTCTCCCTCTGTAAACCTGAGTTCCCGTAGGATTATTTTGGGACGTGTAATCTTATTTCCGTTGAGGGTGATGCGGTCGATGATGAATAGTGTTGTGGAGTCAGCTTCCCCTCTGACCTGAAGGAGGCCAATGAAAATCAGGAGCCCGGTCAAAAGGAGAGATCTCATAGCTCACTCTCAGATGTTGAGGTAATTCATCAACGAGTCAAACCGTTCCTGGAGAGTTTCAGAGTAAGCGTCATTATTCGAGTAGCTGGAGATGACAGCGTATCCGTAACGGTCGAACGTCTGGAGGATAGAGCCGATATCGAGGCGGTTGATCTTGAGGGTCACTTCTAGCTTTGTTGAATCAGGGAAAGAGGTAATGTAGGAGCTGAGGACAGTGGCATCATTGGACTCTACGATCTGGCATATCTGGGAAAGCGAATAATCTTTATCGTTGATTTCCAGTACAATGATCCCACCTTGTGTATCTATGGAGGTGATCTTCGCTATATGGTGAACCAGGTTAGCCAGCGTGATGACCCCCAGGTATTGATCCTTATCATCCAGTACCGGCATCACGGTGAGTTTCATATTTGCGAAGGTCTGGATCACTTCATACACCGGTTGCGACTCCTTCACGTAAGCGCCTTTCAGGGTGAGCATATGATTCCCGATCGGGTCGTCGAAAGCATTCAGGGTAAATATATCGGTATCGCTGATCAGCCCCAGAAAGTCTTTGTTGTTAACAATGGGCAAATGGGAAAGCCTGTACTCATCCATCATACCCAATGCCATGGCGCCACTGTCGGACGTATTTAGCGGACTTAAGGATTCGGTGATCAGGTCGCGGGCTATCATTGTCATTACCTTTTGTTTCCATCGTTCAGGATGCTAAGATAACTATTATATCTGATCTCGTTGACCTCTCCTGATTCAAGGGCCTTTTTCACAGCGCATCCCGGCTCATGAACGTGTGTACAGTTGCTGTACTGGCATTGGGGAAGGAGCCGGTCCATCTCCGGGAAACACCTGTGGATCTCCGTTGGATTAAAATGGACCAATCCGAACTCTTTGATACCAGGCGTATCAATGATATAACCGCCTTCCGTCAATGTATACATCTCGGCGAATGTAGTTGTATGCATGCCTTTTTTATGGGCAGTTGAAATCTTCCCAATTCGGGGATTCAGGTTCGGGTCTATCGCTTTTATCAGTGCTGATTTTCCGGATCCGGAGTGACCAGAAAAGAGGCTGACTTTCCCTTTCAGGAGTTCCCCGATCTGGTTGACATTGTCGCCCCGGAGGGCAGAGGCTGCGTAACATGGATACCCTGCATTGCGGTAAACACGAAAAAGCTCCTCCATCTGCTGCAACTCCGTTTCGTTGTAAATATCCAGTTTATTAAAAATCAGGCTTGCCGGAATGAAATATCCGGTGGCAGTTACCAGAAACCTGTCGATGAACCCGGTTGATGTCCGTGGGCTGGCCAACGTAACAATCAGGAAGGCGTGATCGAGATTTGCCGCAATGATATGCGCTTCATGTGACAGGTTTATTGACTTACGAATGATGTAATTGTCACGGGGAAATATCTTGTGGATCACTCCGTCATCCTCTCCCTGAGATATCTTAAACTCAACATGGTCGCCAATGGCGACAGGATTCGTCATGCGGATGCCCTGAATACGAAAACGTCCTTTCACCTTGCAGGGATATCTCTTCCCTTCCTTGCTGCGAACATAGATCCAACTCCCGGTCGATTTCTCTACCAGGCCTTCCAGGGTTCTCGTTATGGCTGTCAAATCAGGGGGATTATAAAATAAAGCTTGGTAAAAGTATAAAATATCTTACATTTGAGCGTCAGAATCTTCAATCCAATTAGAATGAGACCACTAGTGTATATTACGTTAGGGTTCGCACCAATCATCGCAGCGGTAATCTACTTTTACTTTTATCGCCGTATCAGCAAAGAGTTTTCGGCGCTGCTCGTGAAGAGTTTCTTCCTGGGCATGCTCGGAATTCTTGTCCTTATTGCAGCCCAATATTTATCCTCGTTACTTGGCCTGAATGAACTGCGCAATCTCAAACGGACCATTTTTTACTCCTTTGTCACTGTTGGCTTTGCTTCAGAGTTGGGAATGTATATTTTCTACAGATACCTGATAATCCCAAAAGAGCCTGTCAATAAACCCATCCATGGAATTACTTTTTCCATCATGGTAACACTGGGCTTTTCCACGATCCAACTCCTTATTTTTATACTCGACCCACTTGGCATTCGTTCTCTTTTCCCTGAGACCCTGTATGCCTTTGTTTTTGTCCCGGCAAACCTGATCTTTGCCGTGATCATGGGATTTTATGTAGGTATGGCCAAGTTCCTCAAGTCGCGGTTTGTCTATAACATGACTGGCTTGTTTGCTGCCGCCTTCTTCCACGGACTGTTCAACTTCTGTCTCCTCACCAAAGACTTCAAGCTGCTCAGTCTCTTCGCTTTTGGTTCGATGGTGATCGTCTTTGTACTGGGGATCAAAGCTGCCTATACCAAACCCGAACCGTTGGATAAGATTTAGTAGGCAGTGGGCAGTTAGGATAGTTCGTAGCGTTTCCCCGGTAATATCTTCACGACTCCTTCAAATTCCAGGTTCAGTAGAGCTGCTGAGGTTTTACTGGTTGAGAGGCCAGTTTCGATCATGATCTCATCAATGCCAGAATTATTCACCGCTTCCAGGTACTTTACAATCACCTCTTCATCGGAAGTCATCTCCAGAAATATCTGGCGTTGCCTCACTTGTTTCTTTTCGGGTTCACGCCACCCCATGATATACTCCACGTTTTCGGGCGACTGATAGAGGTGAGCCTGATTGATACGGATCAGGTAATTGGAGCCCTCCGACCAGGGATCGCCAATCCTGCCGGGTACGGCGAAGACATCGCGGTTATATGAGTTAGCGATGTCGGCAGTGATCAGCGCACCTCCTTTCCTGGCCGCTTCAACCACTACCACGGCATCGCACAACCCGGCAATGATCCGGTTACGTTTGGGGAAGTTCTCCCTGTCGGGGTTCGTTCCGCTGAAGAATTCAGTAATCAGGCCACCACAGGAAATCATCTTTTCGGCTAAGGCATTGTTTGCATAGGGATAGATCCTGTCAAGTCCATGCCCCAATACGGCCACGGTTGGCAATTTCACCTCCAGGGCCGACCTGTGAGCACAGCTGTCGATTCCGTAAGCCAGCCCACTGACAACCAGCGGATGGTGTTGGATCAACCCGTTTACCAGCTCCCGGCAAATCTTTTTACCATAGCTGGTAGCGCTTCGTGTGCCAACAATTCCCACTACCTTATTTGCATTCAGCTCACTGCTTCCCTTGTAGAAGATCATTAAAGGAGCGTCGATACAGTGCGTGAGTCTTCTCGGATATAACGGGTCTTGAAAAAAGAATGGAGATATTCCAAACCGCTGGATGAAGGTCATCTCCTGCTCGGCCCGCCTGATTATCTCTTTGTTCCCGACAGCCTGGCTGAGCTGCTCCCCTACCCCTTTCACCTTTCGAAGAATTTGTTTCGGTTCACGGAAAACAGCTTCTGCGCTGCCACACATCGTCACCAGTTTTTTACCAAGCACATCTCCGATTCCCGGGATGAGGCAAAGGGCAATCTGATACAATAACATCTGTTGTCGTTTAGCTCATTAATCGGGGAAAGGGTTAAAAAGTAATACACAGTTTTCCACAATTTTGTAACATTTGCTCATTCAGGGGTTATTTTTGTAAGGATGGAAAACCCGGAGAAGAAAAAAAGCGTTCTGGTTTGCCCTCTCGACTGGGGCATTGGGCATGCTACCCGGTGTGTTCCCGTGATCAGGCATTTTCTGGACCAGGGATTCAGAGTCGTCATTGGATCCGAACGGAGGCCACTTGCTTTTTTGCGGCGAGAATTTCCTGACCTGGAGTTTGTGAAGTTTCCGGGGACCCATATCATTTACCCGAAACGATCGCTGATGGTCCTGAAGATGATCATTCAAGGCCCTAAACTGCTTCTCGGAGTGCGTAAGGAGCACAAGCTTCTCCGGAAGATCATCGCCGAACAAGAAATTGACCTGGTTTTCTCTGACAACCGTTACGGGTTATGGAGCAAGGAAGTCCCGTCGATCTTCATGACCCATCAGTTACAAATCAACGTGCCCCGTTACCTGGGGGTCTTCTCACGTCTTGTTCAACGGATAAACTATAACGTTATCAGGAAATATGATGAGTGCTGGGTACCCGACTTTGAAAGCCACAAAGGTCTGGCGGGGGAACTTTCTCATCCCTCCTGTCTCCCTGATCATCTCCACTATATTGGTCCCCTCTCCCGGTTTTCGGGGGGCATTCGTCAACCTGGGTTCAGGGAGATCCCCCCGTTTGAAATCCTGATCCTCCTCTCCGGCCCCGAACCTCAGAGAACCATCCTGGAGGAGACATTACTCGGGCAGCTTCAACATACCGACATTAAGGCCGTGATTGTGCGAGGGATTACGGAAAGACAGGAAGAGCGAAAATTTTCGGAACATATCCGGATTTACTCACACCTTGAGTCTGACATCCTGCAAGAGTATATCCGGAATGCACTTGTGGTAATCTGCCGTTCAGGGTACTCCAGCATCATGGATATCGTTGCCATGGGTAAAAAAGCCATCTTCATTCCCACACCGGGCCAAACCGAGCAGATGTACCTTGCCCGCTACCTGATGGCAAAAAAGATCTATTTTTCAATGCCTCAAAAAGATTTTGACCTGATCTACGCGCTGGAGATGTCGAAAAACTACCCGGGAATGGTGCTGGAAAACGATTATAATGACTTGCGAGTGAGAATTGGGGAGATAACCAGGAGAATTAAGAATTAAGAATTAAGAATTTCGCTTTTCGCTATCTTCTTACTCCTTACCATAAAGTATATCCCCGCCAGCACAAACGGAATACTTAACCATTGTCCCATGTTGAGTGCCATAGTGGCTTCGAAGCCCACCTGCGGTTCTTTGACGAATTCGATGAAAAACCGTACCCCGAAAATCAGGATGAGGAACATGCCGAAGATGTAACCGGGTTCGGGTTTCCCTTTTTTATGATAATAGTACCAGATGAGATAGAAAAAGATCAACAAGTAGGATAGTGCTTCGTAGATCTGGGTCGGATGCCGGGGATCCTCAGCATCTATCGGGCTCGAAGACCTGAGGAAGAGGAATCCCCAGGGGAGGGTTGTCACATGTCCGAAAATTTCCGAATTCATCAGATTTCCCATCCTGATCAGAAAACCGGCGAGAGCAACAACGATAACTACGTGGTCAATGACCCAAAGGAATGGCTTTTTCTTCACGGAAGAAAAGATGATCAGGGCAATGATGATACCGATTCCGGCTCCGTGACTGGCAAGGCCTCCTTCCCAAACCGCGAAAATCTTCATTGGGTGCGCCAGGTAATAATCAGGCTCATAGAAAAGGCAATGGCCTAACCGCGCTCCGATGAGAGTGCCGATGATCATATAAGTAGTAAGAGAATCGAGAAGCTTCAGCGGAACGCCCTCTGTGCGAAACATCCGCTGAAGAATGAGATAGCCAAATACAAATCCCAGAGCAAACAGCACACCGTACCACCTTACCGCAATGCTGCCGATCCGAAAAATTTCCGGATCAGGATTCCAGATAATAAAAGTCAGAATTTGGTTCATTGATTCAAGTTTTGAAGCCGGCTGCCGGATGTCGTTATTATGTCGCTCCTGCTTCTCCCGAGTACTCGGGATCGTAGCATCGGCTCCTCGCAACGACAAAATTGTGCGATCCTGGATGACTGCCTACTGCCAACTGCCCACTGCCAACTGCCAACTAGTTAGACTGGAACTGCATCCGTTGCATAAACAACGAGTCGAGTTTAGCGCCCAGCTCCTTCTGTCCGTTATTCTGGGCAACACGACCCAGGTCTCTCAGTACACTCAATGCAGTTCGAACGTCCTGATCGTAGTATACCTGACCGGAACCCTCTATAGAGTTATAAAAATCAAGGTCCTGACCGTATGTCTCCGCCAGCCGATTTAATATAAGATCCCCTTTGTCCGGTTCATCCAGCTGATAATAGAGTTCGGCGTAAGGGATCATATAGAGGTCCCACGGAAATTTGCTTTCCGGGAAATTCTCCAGATAATTGTCCATCAATGCTTTTGTCTCCGCTTTATTCCCGAGTTCCATCATTCCTTTGGCCGTTCTTAAAACGTTCGTCTTAGGCCTGATTGAGTTATTGAGGCTTTCAGGATCGACGTAAACATGTGGGTCACTCAGGTTTCCCCAGGTACAGTTATCCAGGAGGACTTTTGTAGATGCGATTGGGTCAACGGTACCAAGTCCGGGAATATACTCCTTCTGGTAAGCGCGTACCGGCATAAACTTATAGACGAATCCAGTCACAAAACACATCGAGTCCATGTCAAAGACATGCTTTACACTGGAAGGAGCCGCAAAATAAAGCGGTCGGGTGAAGTTAACAGATGCGATCAGGTCGAGCAGCATCACATCATTCTTGTATAACTGGTTAGACCGGATGGTCCAGTAGATCGTATCCACCATGTGATCAGCCAGTTCCGGAGGAACGATCCCATACTTCAGGCAGTTCTCCTTGTTTACGGTCAGCTTGACCTTCTTGGCAGGGAAGAATTTAATCTTTTGCCCGTTCTGGAGTGTCAGGTAGGTTTGAGGGCTCGTGCTCTTGATCCATCCGACCAGGTCTTTCAGCTCAACGTAATCGTTAAATCCTACATTATAATAGGGCAGGATATCATTTGATCCAGGTCTGAAATCCTTTTTTGGAATGGTAAATGGGATTGGTTCAGATTCGTACATTTTCTTATAAAGCTGGTCGATATACCAGGCACCTGAAGCCAGCATCAGGTTCACTACGCGTACATCCGTCCTGATCCCTTCCACCTCCTGGTCATACCAGAGAGGGAATGTATCGTTATCGCCGTTGGTAAAGAGGATCGCCTGGGGTTCACAGGAGTTGAGGTAATTGGCAGCAAAATCGCGACAAGCGTATTTGCCGGAGCGGTCGTGGTCATCCCAGTTTTGCTGAGCCATCAGACCGGGAACCAGGATCAGCGTAACGGCAAAGGTAACACCAATTGAGACCTTCTCGTTCACTTTTTTACTCATCCACTGAATTAGCTGGATCACTCCGATGCCGATCCAGATGGCAAAGGCATAGAATGAGGCGGCATAGGCATAGTCCCGTTCACGGGGTTCATACGGCTGCTGATTCAGGTAGACCAGAATAGCCAGTCCGGTCATGATGAAGATAGAAGCCACCACAATAGTATCCTTGTAATCCTTCTTGATATGGAAGAGCAATCCGATGATCCCAAGTATCAATGGCAGGAAGAAATAGGTATTGTGAGCGCGACTCTGCATGGAATCGGGCAGGTTTGTCTGGTCGTGCCCCAGCCGCATCTTATCGATGAAGGGAATGCCCGATATCCAGTTGCCTTTGGCAGGTCCCCCAAATCCCTGAACGTCATTTTGCCGGCCTGCAAAGTTCCACATAAAGTAGCGGATATACATATGCCCAATCTGGTAACTGAAGAAGTACTTCAGGTTTTCGCCAAAGGTAGGTTTATTCAGTGTCTCTGTCTTCCCGTCACGCCCGGTTATAGTGATGGGTCTCCCTTCGCCTGCCCAGTTCTTGTAAAACTGTTCCGATCCTTTTCTGGCGCGACTCCACATCCGGGGGAAAAGTGTTGTGAAGCGTTCGTCATAGACCGGAATTGTTCCCTTCCTGTCATCGATAATGATATATTTCGCGGATTCATCATCACGACGGTAAATCGGGGAGCCGTCATCATAATCCTTAATTGGTGCATTCCAATACTGTCCAAAGGCAATCGGCCAGTCTCCATATTGTTCCCTGTTGAGATAAGAGAGCATACTGATCGCGTCTTTCGGGGCATTTTCATTAATGGGCGTGTCGGCATCAGCCCGGATGATCAGCATCACAAAGGAGGAGTAACCAATTAAGATAAAAGTAATTCCCAGGATGACGGTGTTCCATATCACCTGCTGTTTTCTCCGGGTGTACCAGAGACCCCATACGATCAATCCGATGAGTACCAGGAAGTAGAAAATGGTACCGGAATTGAACGGAAGTCCGAAACCGTTCACAAAGAGTAGCTCAAACTTGGCCGAGAGTTTCACCACCCATGGGATGATGATAAACATGATAAATGCCAGGATAAAGATTGAGATAACAGCTGTGTAGACCATCCCCCACCGGGTAGTTTTGAACTTCTTGAAGTAATAAACGAATGATATTGCAGGGATCGCCAGCAGGTTGAGCATGTGAACCCCAACAGAGAGGCCGATGGTGAATGCAAGGAGGATGAGCCATCTGTAGGAATGTTTTTCGTCGGCCTGCTCCTCCCATTTCAGGATAATCCAAAAGGCCAGGGCCGTCATCATCGATGACATGGCGTATACCTCTCCTTCCTCCGCCGAGAACCAGAACGTATCGCTAAAGGCATAAGCCAGGGATCCAATAAAAGAAGCGGCGAAGATCGTATACATCTTCCCATCGGTCATCTCCCCATCGGGAGCAACCAGTTTTTTAGCCAGCATCGATATCGACCAGAAGAGGAATAAAATGGTCAGACTACTGCTGAGAGCCGACATGATATTGACCATCAGGGCTATCTGAGATGTATCACCAAAGGCAAAGAGGGAGAAGAATCGGCCCAGAATCTGAAAGGTAGGCGCTCCGGGAGGGTGGCCAACCTGCAACTTATAAGCAGTTGCAATATACTCTCCACAGTCCCACCAGCTTGCAGTGGGTTCAACGGACATAAGGTATACAACGGACGCAATGACGAATACGGCCCAGCCAAAGATCCTGTTGAGGCTTTTGTAATTTTTCATAAAAAAACGATTGATTCAACTGCTTTTCAGGCAACGAAAGTACGAAAAAACCCCGATTGAACCGAAGTTGCTTTTTAATTGCAGAATTATTATTTTTGCCGCTCATAGCGAACCACGTAATTCTTCATTCGTAATTCGTAATTCGTAATTGGCACTGACCCATGGTGTAATGGTAGCACAAGAGATTTTGGTTCTCTCGGTTTAGGTTCGAATCCTGGTGGGTCAACAAAAAAATACATAAATAGGCTGTTCGTCAACCTGAAGCCACCTGGCAGGACAGTAAATTCACTATTATTAGCTATTCTTTTACTATCTTCTTAAACTCAAATGTTATTCCATTTTCAAGTTTAACTAAGTAAACTCCTGGAGCAAAATGGTTTGTCTGAACAGTAGTTTTTTCCACTAAATTACCCTTGGAAACAACTTGTCCAATAGTATTAAATATTTCAAAGTTTATCATTTCTTTACCTCCTTCTATTTCAATGATTAATTTATCTGAAACAGGGTTTGGATAAACCTTAGTAATTCGTCCATGTTCAACAACTTCAATAGTGGTAACTATAACTGTAATCGTATTGGATGGCTCTGAACTACATTCTAATAATGTTACAATCACATAATAATCGCCATTAGCTGTAGCTGTGTAATCCTGATTTGTTGCCCCATTAATTAAACCATTTTGGTCATACCATTGATTTCCTAAAGTAGCATCTGAATGTAAAACATTTCCAATAAGGGAGATTGTAGGCGTTGAAGGCTTATCATTAACAAGAATTACCAACGTTGATGTTGCACCATCTCCGCATGAGTTTGTACCATGAACAGTAATATTTCCTGAAGTTGCCGATGTGCCATAATTTGCAGAAATGGTATTTGTGGTGCTGGATCCTGTTGCGCCGTTTGGCAATGTCCAAATGTATGAACTTGCATTTGAAATTGCAGGGACTGTATATGTTACAGAATTTTGCCCCTGACAAACAGTTGTAGGTCCTGAAATTGTACCTGCTGCGGCTGGCAATGCATTAACAGTAATTGCCAACGTTGATGTTGCACCATCTCCGCATGAGTTTGTACCATGAACAGTAATATTTCCTGAAGTTGCCGATGTGCCATAATTTGCAGAAATGGTATTTGTGGTGCTGGATCCTGTTGCGCCGTTTGGCAATGTCCAAATGTATGAACTTGCATTTGAAATTGCAGGGACTGTATATGTTACAGAATTTTGCCCCTGACAAACAGTTGTAGGTCCTGAAATTGTACCTGCTGCGGCTGGTGGATCTGAACTTGGAGAAACAGACAATCGATTTGTATGCGTCCATGTGTGATTACTTCCTGAACATACCCAGGAATAGTCTGCAATCTTTAGACCTTCTCCAAACCATGGATCCATATAATATAAATTATTTCCAATTAAACCATGTCCTACAAGAAAATGCCCCCCTCCTGCAGCCCAACCCCAACGAATGATAAAAACTCTATTAAGTAGAATATCTGCAGTTATTGAGGATTGTGTTAATGATGATCCAACTCCATAATTGGATATATTCGCAAAGTGAACTAAAATATCCTGAATACTTCCAGGATAACCCCAATTATAATTCCAATAATTACAACCTAAATTTGGATCAACACAACAATCAGTATTCCCAAAATAATGCCAGGTTGCAACTGTACGTGTATATTCTGCAATATCACATTGCAGTGTGGGATGACAATAATAATCAAGGGCACAAGCAGTAACTCCTACCCAACACCATTGGGTTTGTTCTTGCTCAACTTCACTAACATTTAATACTTGTGATTTCACTTGTATAACTGAAAGGATTATCGCAAAGATTATTATTGCTATCTTTTCCATGGTTTTTATTTAATCATTTTTAAGACATCAACAAAATTATACCTCTGATTATCAGAGTTCGGAATAGGTTGAAATTCTAATTCCCCCAGATTATTATCAGAGATAAAAAAATCTAAATGAAGTTTATAAACTCTAAGCAACCCCTTTATGTTATAATATTTTCTTGCATTAAATATTTCATGTGCTAACAATGTCGCACCAAAATCGACAATTTGGCATTCTCCGATATCGTTTAAGATTACAGTAAATAACGATCTGTATTCATTATTAATTATTATCGGAACTCTCCATGAACTTGTAAAAAACAGATTAGTATCTACGATATTATAAACGCCAATTGGCCTCCCTATAGTGATTTTACTGATTTCATTTCTGTCATTTATACCATAATTAACTAAATTTCCTTCAGGAATACTTTCCAAAAACGGATTCATTGTTCTCTCAACAGTATGGATTACGATTGCATTAACGGAGTCCTGATTTATAATTCTCATCTCCTGAGATGTTGCATCTTGAGCATTTGTGAGAATTGTAAAAGAAAAGAAAAGAAGAAGAAAAATCTTGTTCATGAGGCTAAAATTTTCAAATTAATATTAGTTCATTTATTTAATCAAGGCCGTGTATCTTCAAAACAATTTGCATATTATGGTCTGACTCCATATGTATGATTAATTCAAAGTTACAACATTTTATAATGCAATGGATTTTATATGTTTTTTTTAGAGTTATATCGTTTCTCATGTTATTATATTGATCCTACGGGGATGAGATATGATCTTACAAGCTCTGATTCGTCACTTTTCTCCGTGGTCTTCACCCAATGGGTATGATCAGACAGCGATCACAAACATGGCATCCGAAGACTAATGAAAGACTAAACCTCAACCGAAGCTCAACCGAGCCTCAACCGAACAATCCTTATAGAACGATTAAGCAAAGACTAAGGGAAAGACGAAGGAAAGACGAACGAAAGACGAAGGAAAGACGAAGCGATATTAAACCGCTGCCGGAATAATATAATTCACAATGACATCCATGGTCTGATACCACTGTTCTCCGCAGGTTGCATCGGGAACGCCAGAGATGGTATTTGATGCTACGACCACCATTTCCAAAGCCGGAAGGATGACGATGAATTGCCCTCCATACCCGTTAGCGAAAAAATAATCGACGCCATTCGTTCTCCCTGTCCACCAGAACAAACCATAACCGTTCTGGAAAGGGACAATGTCGCCAGTCTCAATATGCGAACGGGTTGCCTGTTCGATCCAGGAGGCCGAAACAATCTGCTGGCTTTCATAAAATCCGTTATCCAGGATCATCTGACCGAATTTAAGCATGGTCAACGGGGTTATTTTCAGCCGTACGCCACCAAAATTGTATCCCCGGTTATCCGCTGTCCAACTGTACGCCTCAATCCCTAACGGTTCAAAAAGGTTCTCCACGGCAAATTCCAGCGCCGTCATTCCCGTTGCTTCCGTCAACACAACAGATACCAGATGAGCGGTCCCGTCGCTATAATTGAACTGGGTTCCCGGAGTGTAGGTCATCTCCTTATCCAGGATATAATTGATATGATCTGCGGAATGATAATACCAATCCACAAATTCAGATTCGCCACCCAACTCTTTCCACGGTATCCCGGCGCTCATGCGCAGCATATTGTATAATGAAATGGCTGCTTTGTCTTCAGGCAAATTGTATACAGAGGAATCGATGAATTCGCCAAGCATTTGATCCAGGCCTGTTATATAGCCCTTATCAATCGCTATCCCAATCAGGGTTGACGTAAAACTTTTCGTTACAGACATCACATCATGTAGATCATCCTGCGCATTTGTTGCAAAATAGACTTCAGATATCAGTACATTGTTTCTGGCTACCAGCAAACTTCTCAAATTTCTGATCTCTCCAGCCCGGACATATGCCTCCGAAAGTGTTTGTTCGTTGATGTTGTTCTCACTTGCCAGCGGAAAACTGTAAGCCTTTTCCTCTTTCTTCCTGCAGCCTGTGACAATAAAAAGTACAAAAAGAAATGCAATGATCGGACGTAACTTTCTCATACCCCCAAAGTTAATAAATTTTTTCTTTCTTCCTTCTTCCCTTTATCCCGGAAACCTCAAACTATCATGCAGGGATCACAAGCCATATGACCCCGATTGCGATGGCAGCGACACCTCCTGCAAATGATATCCAGGTCAGCATTTTATAGCGTCGGGAGGCTTCAAGTTTGTGTGCTATGATGCCCATGGTACACGTAAAGGCGATCATGGTCAGGATGGTACCCGCTCCAAAAGCAGACAGATAAATAACTGGTTCCATTGTGCCCGGAAGAACCAGTGTAGGCAGCACAGCGAGCAGGTGACTGAATCCGGCCAGCCCGTGAAGGACTCCGATGCCCAGGGTTGTCCATACCGTTTGCTTAACCTTGACAGCATGTTCATGATCATGCGCTTGCAGATCAGAATGGTCATGCTTGTGTATATGAATAACCACCTCGGGATCGGTGTGTATATGCGGATGTGCGTGCTTTTTAAGCGGAGATTTAATATAAATCCTGGCAATGGCCCATCCGCCGATTAAAATGAGCATAATCCCGACAATCCGTTCGCTGTTGGCGGAAATGACCTCTACCGGAAAATATTCCTTAAAGAGGATGAAGAGTACCCCCAGCATAAGCGCTCCAATAGTATGTCCAAAACCCCATGAACAACCTATGATCCAAGCCCTTTTCTGGAAATTGATGGAAAATGGAGTGACAGCAGCAAGGTGGTCAGGACCGGTAAGGACATGAGTGGACCCTGCGAAGAAACCGGTGAGAAAAATCAGCATATCGTTCAATAATGGTTAGGAAATATAGAATTTAAAATTCGTCAATTCGTGAATGAAAAGTACTGAAAAATTTATTAAATTTACTGATTAATAGATTAAGAAAAAGAACTATTTATTAGCATCTTCCCAAAATCTTTTATAAAAATTTTCAGAATGAATATCAAAGCCATATTAGTCTGGTCATTATGGTTGATTGCCCTTCATTCCATTGGGTTTGGACTCGCCTTAATCATTTTTCCGTGCAGTGTTCTGGAGTTTTTCGGATTCACCATTTCGCAGAAGTTTTTTGCTACGCAGGGGGGTGTTTTTCATCTGATCATCAGTTTTGTATATATTCGGGCGGCATTGGATCTTGAACATTCAAAAGATCTGATTATACTTGCCTGCATAACAAAGTTCTCTGCAACGATTTTCCTCTTTTCATATTACATCTTCGGAACACGACTAATTGTGATTTTGTTTTCAGGATTCATGGATTTTATCATGGGGATTGCTATTTTGATTTTTTACTTGTTATTCAGGAAATCTTCGGACATGATACATGAATAATTTCCTGTACTCAGAAACTCCATCCAGCTATGCAACCACAACTTCCTTCCATCATCATCACCGGAGCATCAGGGTTTATTGGTCGCTCTTTCCTTGATCATGTTAAAGATCATTTCGTTATTTTCGCTATCGCCCGAAGATCTTCCACCGAAGCCAAGATTCCCAAGCATGAAAACATCCACTGGATCCAGTGGGATATTGCCCAGACTGCCCCGATGGTGAATGTTGTAAAAAAGATCCAGCTTCAGGGGGGCGCTGATTTTTTATTGCATCTGGCAGCTTTTTATGATTTTAATTATTCTGACAATGCAGCTTATCGATTAACAAATATTGAAGGAACCAAGAATATCATCGAAGTCGCTAAACAACTTAAAATAAAACGGCTAATTTTTGCAAGTTCGCTGGCTGCCTGCAACTTCCCTCCCAAAGGTTTATCCGTTACTGAAAAATCCCTTCCTGATGCCAACTTTGCCTATGCAAAAACTAAGAAAGCGGGAGAAGAGATGCTTCGGGCGAGTGTAAAAGACTTCCCTGTTTCAATCGTACGTTTTGCTGCCGTTTTCAGCGACTGGTGTGAGTATCCGCCGTTGTATAAGTTCCTGGAAACCTGGCTTTCACGAAAATACGATTCGAGAATCCTGGGTGGGAAAGGTGAATCAGCTGTTTCGTATATACATATTAATGATCTTGTGAAGCTTTTGCTAAACATTATTCAGCAAAGCCATCGATTGCCTCCCTTTGACATTTATTCTGCAAGCCCCGACGGCAGCACATCTCACAGGGAATTATTCGAAATTGCAACAAAAGATTTTTTCGGGGAAGCGGTAAAACCTGTTTTCATTCCAAAAATCCTTGCTTATCCGGGCATTTTTTTCAGAATATTACTGGGGAAACTTCATATTACACCTCCTCCGTTCGAACGGTTCTGGATGCTGAATTATGTCGACCTTAAGCTGAATGTAGATTCAACATATACAAAAAAAGTATTGAATTGGGAACCTTCTCAGCGATACCAGGTTGAAAGAAGGTTAATTTTCCTCCTTACCCGAATGAAGAGTAACCCGGCTGAATGGTATGCAAAGAATGAAACTGCATTAAAACATATTTCCTTCAGAACAAACTTATTGATCTACGAATACATGATGGCAAACAAGGAGAAAATTCTTCCTCAGATTACCTCCAGCATGCTTTCACGTGAAAGTTCAGAACTGTTTTTTCGCTACCAACAAATGGACCTGAATGAACTGTTTATCATTTTAAACATTTTGTTTGATGTTCTGGCATCAACAGTTCTGAATGCCGATCGCAGCCTGATGATCAATTATATTCATGATATTGCCCAAGTCCGCTATCAGAATGGTTTCACTTCGAAAGAGATAACTTCCACATTTGCTCTTTTCAATGACATCATAACCTCTCAGCTGATGTCAGAAAAGAATCGGATGTTCTCTAAGCAGGAAATATACGATCATATTGGACTGACACTTCAATTAGCCCAGGATGAAATTGATGAAAGATTTGAATTCTTAATTCAAGATGATGCACAGGAGTTGGGTATTAAAAAGATTGAGCTTAAAATTGATGGATTGACCGTCAAAGTAGAGGAGGGCACATCAGTGCTGAATGCAGCAAAGGCGTTAAACATCCATATTCCAACCTTATGTTATCACAAGGATTTAAAAATTGCGGGCAACTGCCGGGTTTGCCTTGTTGAAATAGCCGGAACAAACCAACTGGTTGCTTCATGTGCTACCCCGGCAGAAGAAGGAATGGAAGTTCAAACGAACAGTCTTAAGGTACGTTCAGCGAGAAGGACCATCATAGAATTACTGTTGACTGAGCATAATACAGAGTGTACAAATTGCTATAAAAACGGGAAATGTGAGCTTCAGTTCCTGGCATCCGAATTTAAAATTATTCATCCAACTTACCTCCATCTGTTACATGAAAAGAAGGGCATACTCGATTCACTCTCTCCGGCTATTATCAAAGATGATTCGAAATGTATTCGTTGTCAGCGTTGTGTTCGGACCTGTTCCGAACTTCAGGGTGTGGGAGCTGTTGGAGTTGCATTTAAAGGAAGTCATACAAAAATTTCAACGTTCTTTGGTCGTCCTCTGTTTGAAGTAATCTGTACCAATTGCGGGCAATGCATCGATCGTTGTCCAACCGGCGCTTTAGTTGAGAGGACTTACATTGAAGAGGTATGGAATGCCATTTTTGATCCGTCCAAACATGTGATCGTACAAACCGCTCCGGCTGTTCGAATCGCTATTGGAGAAGACCTGGGATTTGAACCCGGAAAACGAATTACCGGGAAATTGGTTTCAGCCCTTCGCAGGCTCGGTTTTGATTCTGTACTTGACACCGCTTTTTCGGCAGACCTGACTGCAGTAGAGGAGGGCGCTGAATTCCTGGAAAGATTGAGACGCAGATACGTTGAACAGGACAAATCAGTAAAACTTCCTATGACCACCTCCTGCTCCCCGGGTTGGATTAAGTTTATTGAACATCTTTTCCCGGAATTCCTGGATCATGTTTCGACCTGTAAATCTCCACAGCAGATGTTTGGTGTACTTGCCAAAACCTATTATGCAGAGCGTCTTGGCCTGGAACCTAAAAATATAGTCACCGTTTCAATTATGCCATGTACAGCAAAGAAATTCGAAGCAGATCGTCCTGAGATGCATACAAGCGGTTATAAGGATGTGGATTATGTTTTAACCACCCGGGAACTGGCGATTATGATCATCCAGGCGGGAATTGATTTCAAAACTCTTTTAAATGATCATTACGATCGGTTGATGGGAAAGTCGACGGGAGCCGGAGTGATTTTCGGAGCCACCGGTGGCGTGATGGAAGCTACAATTCGTACCATTTATGAAAAAATAACAGGGAGGGAGATTCCTTTGTATAGCCTGATCATGATGCCAGTAAGAGGGGCAGAAGGAATCAGAGAGGCATCTCTGGTTATTGAAGGGACTCTTCCCGAATGGAAGTTCCTGGAAGGATTTACGCTGAAGATGGCAGTTGCCCAAGGTCTTGCCGATGCGAAAACACTTATGCAAACAGTTAAAGAAAATAAAACTGACTATCACTTCATTGAAATCATGGCCTGTCCTGGAGGATGCCTTGGCGGAGGAGGCCAACCGATTCCTACAAATCCTGAAATACGGGAAAAACGGATCCAGGCTTTATTTGCCGAGGAGATGGCAATGGGAATACATAAAGCTCATGAAAATCCTGAACTGATTGAACTATATGATACTTTTCTTGGCAAACCGTTGAGTAGAAAAGCACATGAGCTGCTTCATACTCAATACTTTTCCAGAAAAGTTTTTTGATCCCTTTCGAACAACTATTCAAGTTAACCGATTCTGCCCATCATTGGAACAGATATGAACTCCTCCAGCATATTCTGAACCTTGGAAAGAATCTCAGGATAGCGTTTCTGAATAACCGGTGAGAAGAAGTTACTGAATTCTCTGTCTTCCACAATTTCTATTGCAATGATAGTAATGGTGGAAGGGACTTTCATGCCTGTCAGCCTCCCAAGTTCAAGGGCTGTCAGGAAATTGATATCATGAAGGTTCGATAAATGAAGGGTTTCCTTGAAATCATCCGGGGTATAACAATAGACGGTACCAGGGTCGTTTTTCAATGTTCTTATTGCATCGATGATGAAAACAGCATCAAAATCCTCCATTATTTCCAGCAATTCAAGACCTCCAAGCGAAACACTCTGATAGGAGACATGAGTTGGAAACCGGCTTTTATCAAGGTTCTGAACCAGTTTTGGGCCAATGCCATCATCCGTAAGAATTTCATTCCCAATTCCAAGGATTAAAACAGATTCAGAGTGAATCGCTGATTTTGTCACTATCATGTAGATTAAGTTAATACTCCTTCAACGACAGCCATAAGCTGGTTATCTGTAAAGTGACGGCCCTTGATAGCGCCCGATGGGCAACTCGCAACGCATACCCCGCAGGCTTTACAGAGAGCGCTGATGACATGGCTCTGAAACTTTTCCGTGTCGAACTCGATAGCGCTGTATGGGCATAGATTGTTGCAAATCCTGCAACCACAACAAATATTCTCGTTCACTTCAGAATAAACGGCATCAACATCTATTTTCCCCTTGGATATTTTACCAAGAATCCGTGCTGCAGCAGCTCTTGCCTGGGCTACTGTATCAGGAATATCCTTTGGAGCTGCACAGGTGCCGGCTATATAAATACCATCTGTGGTAGTTGCAACAGGATCAAGTTTGGGATGGCTTTCCATAAACCAGCCATCTTTGTCCTGAGAGATGTTCACCAGCCTGGCGATTTCTGCAGAATCTTCCCGTGCTTCCATCCCTACCATTAATATTACCAGGTCGGCGGGGATTTCAATCAACTCGCCCGATAATTTTTCATTCACTTCGATCAGCATTCCGCAGTTGTCTTTCGGTCCTGCCTGACGGATTACAGGCCGGTCATTTTTTTCATACATCAGGAACAGGGTTTTGACTTCTGAAGTATGGGTATAGAAATCCTCATGTCCTTTACCGAAAGCATGCATGTCAATGTAAACATCTGACACGTAACATTCTGGACTTGCAGATTTAATCTCATGAGTATATTTCAGGGCAGTCATGCAGCAAACCCTTGAACAATAAGCATGAAATTCTTTACTCCGGCTCCCGACACAATGGATGATAGCTGCAAATTGGGGAACGGTTCCCTCTTTCGTTTCGATACGTCCGTTACGGATCATTTTTTCGAATTCAAATGAGGTGATTACATTGGGGAGTTTCCCATACCCGTAGTGGGTAATCCGGCTGGCATCAAACTCCTTATACCCGGTGCACACAATCACATTTCCAACCTGCCTGATAGCATTATCCTTTCCCAGTTTCATCTTGTTATTGGGAAATTGAACGGTGGCTGTAAAATTTCCCAGATAGCCCTTGAGATCCGTTACTTTTGAACCCAGAAAGATCTCAATATTCTTGTTTGTCTTGACCCGGGTGATCCGTTCTGTCAACAGGTCGCGGGCAGAATTAAGATAAGGTGCTGTGAGATCAACACGGGCAATGTTCCCGCCGAGTTCATCCTGCTTTTCAACAAGTACAACCTGATGCCCCGAGTCAGCCAGTTCCAGCGACGCAGTCAAACCTGCAATCCCTCCACCAATTACCAATGTTCGCGGATTCATCTCTACAAACATGTTTTCCAGGGATTCATGGAGTTCTACACGCTTGATGGCAGCTTTGGTCAGGGCTTTCGCCTTTTCGGTAGCCAATTCCGGATCGTCATGAACCCAGCTGCATTGTTCCCTTATGTTTGCCATTTCGAACAAATATTGGTTCAAACCAGCCGTTTGGAGAGCACGCCGGAAGGTACGTTCATGCATTCGCGGGCTGCAGGCTGCAACCACGATCCGGTCCAGGTTATTTTCCACAATGTCCTGAACGATCATCTCCTGACCGGGATTTGAACACATATATTTGTAGGACCGGGCAAGGATAACATTCGGAAGCCCCGAAACAAAATCCCTGACCGATTCTACGTCTACGATTTTGGCTATATTGGTGCCGCACATGCAGATATAGACACCAATTCTGCAACTTTTCATGGTTCTTCTCTTTTAATTTCAGATTTGAGGTATTGGCATAATATTCTGAGGATGTTGTTGTAACTCATTGGCTTCGGCCCAGATTCCGGCAAAATACATGGCCAGTGGCCGGTAGAGCAAATGTGCCCATTTGCTGAATGGCATGCGAAGCAGCCAGGGGACTACACTCATCAAATGCAGAATATAAATAATATTGGCCGCTTCAAACAGTCCTGAACGATGCAGGATATGCTGGACAATACCTGTCAGCACAATGATAACGAGAAGTATGATAAAAACCCAGTCGGTGCTGTGAGATTTTTGATACTGGATATGTTGTTTTTTAAACCGGCTGTATATAAAATAGACCGTGCCTACAATTAATCCAATGGATGCCAGATAAGCAAACACATGAATTGACCAGTTTATTCCGGGACCTTGCTGGAGAGCAGGAAGAAATACCATCACAAGAACCAGCATGGTAACGTATCCGAGCATAAGTCCAAGATGTGCAAACCATGGAATATGAATAGCAGAATCCTTTGGATTATCGCATTTTGCATACCGTTTCTGAGAAAAGAAATGCAAGGGGAGTAAATAAATCTGCTTAATATAAAGCCACCACGGAGTAGTATACGGATTCCCTTTGATCATGATCAGGTACCACATCCGGAAAGCGTTTCCGATAAGAAAGAGAGCAAGGATAGAACCAATTATCAGATCAAACTTATGTATAAAGGAACTTTCGAGAAACGCATCGGGACCGTCATAAACCAGAATATTCCCGGTAGTAAACCCATGATATAAAAGGAATGCTCCCGTAATAAGGGCAACCATAATAACCGCCAGGATCTCCGCAGTTCTAGATCTGAAGAACAATCCTGCAATCCCAGTCAGATCATACCGGGCGATCAACCATCTTCGCAGGCTCATCATGGTTTCTCCCGGGGCGGCTTCCCGCGGACATTGTTCGGAACATTGGCCGCAATAGTAACAAAGCCATGGTTCGAGGGAAGTTTCAATCTTACGTTCAAGACCCATTTGTAACTGCCGGGTTGATTTTCGGGGAAACCTGAACATCTCATCAGAATGCACACATACTGCCGAGCAATCACCGCAATGATAGCACATATGTACATCTTCGGCCCCGTACCGAAGCAGGTCTTCAATAAGTTTGGGATTTACTCTTATTGCCATAAGCGCCTCCTTATAACGTTATGATACTTTTCGCCCTTAATTCAATCTCACTCAAAGAAACACTGCTAAGATGGCCGATACCCTTTCCGCTGGTTATGCTTCGCAACACCCCTGCAGCTACAGCAGAACCCTGGGCTACTGTGTCGGGGATATCTTTCGGACTCTGACACATTCCCGCAACATAAATCCCGCCCTTCTCTGTATCGGTTGGATTCCCGTTGTAATCCAGTTCTGAGAACCATCCGTCTGTATCTCTGGTTATACCCAAAATGTTGCTGAGTTCCTCACTTCCAGGGGCTGGAATCAGTCCCACTGCAAGGATAACCAGATCCACGTCGAACTCAACAACTCTATCCTGAATGATGTCTTCGCCCTTAACGACCATCTGTCCATCGTTCATTGCTACTGAAGCCGATCTTCCCCTGACTACAAATGTTCCTTCCTGTTTTATCCTTTCTGAAAATTCCTCATATCCTTTTCCGAAAGCCCGCATATCAATATAAAATTCGTAGCAGGTGACATCGGGTATTTTTTCTTTCACAAGGTGGGCAAACTTCAGGGAATACATACAGCAAACCCTTGAACAATAGGCATTGTACTTTTTATTACGTGATCCCACGCAGTGTATAATTGCTACCGATTTGGGAGGTGTTCCATCCACGGAGAAGATCCATTCCTCCTCTTTGGTCCGTTTATTTATCTGTTTGGTCTTTGTAACGATCTTGCCTCCTGTAGTCCCTGAGGCATTGGTGAGACGTTCGAATTCCAGGGCAGTGACTACATTGGGGTAAACACCATAACCGTATTGTGGAATCTTACTGACATCAAGAACATCATACCCTGTGGCAAGAATAATATTCCCCACTTCAATCTCTATGACCTCATCCGATGCATTAAGATCGATGCACTCCTTAGGGCATTTCTTAACACATACACCGCATTTCTTTCCTTCCGACTGGATGTAGGTGCAGTTCTTTTCATCTACCAGAAAAGCATTTGGAACAGCCTGAGGGAATGGAATATAGATGGCTTTGCGTTTCGAAATATTTGCGTCAAACTCACTATCCACCCATACAGGGCATACATCGGAGCAGATACTGCAGGCGACACATGATTTTATATCGACCCTGCGGGCATGTTGAAGGATTTTCACCTGGTAGGCGCCAGGGTTCCCGCTTACTCCAATAACCTCTGAATAGGTCATTAACCGGATCATATCATGCTGTCCAACGGAAACCATTTTCGGGGTCAGAATGCAGGCAGAACAGTCCAATGTCGGGAATGTCTTATCAAACATCGCCATATGGCCCCCGATTGTTCCGGTCTTTTCTATCAGGTACACTTCTTTGTCCGCATCTGCAACTTCCAGCGCTGCCTGGATACCTGCAATTCCTCCTCCAATGATAAGGGTCGTGTGATTGACCGGATTTTGGGCCGGAATTGCCGCCAAAGAGAAGGGAACGGCATATGTAGCGCAGGCAACAATTGCTTTTGCCCGCTCCAATGCCATATCGCCGGTAGCGCCATGTTCGTTAAACGAAGCCAGATAGACCTCTTTTGGATTATGCCCTGCCAGCACCATTGCTTTGGTGAAAACAGGTTTAAAGTAGCCAGGCGTATCTCCGGCAATTACGATCCGGTCAAGATTATCCTGTTTAATCCTGCCAGAGAGCACGTCGGAAACCAGGCGCGGATTAACGCCCAGAATCTGCACGGTCACAACGTCAGGAAGGTTTGCGCTGTATTTTGCCACTGATTCAATACTGAATTTCTTCGTCTCATCAAGCTGGCAGAAAAAAACACCAATTCTCATATGACTGAAATTTAAAGATCAAGAATAACAGTAGATTGTCTACTCTCTCTTAGTAGACTGCAAAATATTCCCTTCCTCATCCCTGACATTCAGTATCATTCTCATTTGGCCGGGAAGCGAATGCGTGGCGCAAGAAAAACAAGGATCGTATGCACGGAAGGCCATTTCGATCATATTCAAGGTCCCTTCATTGACCTCTACCCCTTTTTTGATCAGCCCCTGTGCGGCTTTTTTTATTGACATGCAAATCGCAGCATTATTGTTTGTGGTGCCAACGATCAGGTTAACTTTTTTGACCATCCCTTTGTCATCTGTCCAGTAATGATGTGTAAGGGTTCCCCGTTGAGCTTCAACCACGCCAACACCCTCGCCAACAATTTTTTCAAGGGGTGTGCGCAAATCTTTTCCAATAATATCGGGGTCTTTAGCTAGTTCAAGGCAATGCTCAGCAGAATAGATTAACTCAACTAACCTGGCCCAATGCATTGCCAGAGTCGCATGAACAGGCTTCCCTCCAAGGGTTTCGTACATAAATTCATATTCCTTCTGGGCAATGGGCGTAGCCATACCATCTGCTGCATTCAACCTTGATAAGGGTGTTGCTTGATAAACAGATGAATCCTGTCCGTCAATAAAACCCTTCCAACCAATCTTTTTCAGATACGGAAATTTTAAATAGCTCCATGGCTCAACCCGTTCCTCAACATAATCAATATATTCACCTGCACTGTATTTGTACAATTCGTTCCCTTTCGTATCTACAACACGCACTTTGCCATCGTAAAAATTCACTAAATTGTTGTTATCTACGAGTCCCATTGAATGAAGGACAAGCGAATAGGGGCCGTTGAGGATCAAATCCACATAGTCCTTATTTCCAAGGACAACATCCTTGAACAACTGAATGGAAAATTTAGAGAATTCAACAAAACCTTCTGCTTTCTTTACGATATCATCCCGTTGTTCAGGTGTAATTCCTTTTTTAACGCCACCGGGAATGTTCATGACTACATGGGTCTGATGACCTCCGATCAGAGCCTGAATTTCCTGGGCAATCCGACGTTGTTTGATCACTTCGGTGCCAATCTCCAATCCTACTTTGGCGATCACGCCCAGGATATTCCGTTCGGCCGGGTCTGCCGTTGGCCCTACTACAAAATCAGGGGCTGCGAGGGCATAAAAATGTGCGATATGACTGTGAACGAAATGAGCCATATAAAACAGTTCCCTGATTTTTTTTGCGGTTGCCGTAGGTTCGACTCCGAACACAGCATCAACAGCTTTGCCCGATGCCATATGGTGACAACCGGGACAAACTCCGCAAATCTTTGTCACAATAGAGGGAAGCTCCTCAACAGGCCGGCCTTCGCAAAATTTTTCAAATCCACGCAGTTCCGGAACCTGAAAGTATGCATTTTCGACCTCTCCGTCCTGATTCAGGAAAATATCGATTTTTCCGTGTCCTTCAAGACGGGTAATCGGATCAATGGTGATGGTTCTCATTGTACTTTCCTCCCTAAAATTGAGCCGGGTAAACTAAAACGGTAGAAAAGTCCGGCAGGGTCAACAATCGTTTCAATTATTTCATCTATTTCTTCAGGTTTGTCAGCATTGATCATCGTACCAATCGCCGACATCATTTTTGCACCCGGATCTGATGCTCCGGGAGGAGGGCCATAACAGCCCCTGCATGGAGAATTGCCCTCCACACACCTTACACCACACCCACCCCGGGTAGCAGGCCCCATACATATGACCCCCTGCTCAAGGAAACATGTTTCCTTATCATCCTGGATCTCCCAGGGGCGGTAGAATCTGTCAATCGTTTTATTTTCCGATTTTGTTCGTTTGCATTCGTCGCAATTGGTTTTGTCGTTGGCCCCCACAACAGACCCAGGAGGAGGAAGCTGGGCCCCTGATACGATAGCAGTAAAAACTTCGATCAATCGTTCACTTTGAGGAGGACATCCGGGAATGTAGTAATCCACATCCACCACCTTATTAAGGGGTAGGACATCATTAAAAAATTCCGGAAGTTTTAACGTGCCTTCTTTAACGGGGTATTCCGTAACCGGAAATATTCGCTCGGGATTTTTTGTGGATTCGGTTTCCACGTAAGCACGTTCGAATACCTCTGATTTCCCGGAAAAATTTGCCAGTCCAGGGATTCCACCCATGTATGCACAAGAACCATAAGCTACAAGGATCTTGGTTTTTTTACGCAGAAGCTCAGCTATGTGTTTATTTTCACTATTTCTGACAGCGCCATTGAAGAGCGTTAGATCGATCGATTGATCAGGCATTGCTTCAACATCTTTGTATTTAATATCCAGGGCAATCGGCCAGAATACCGGATCTGCGGCGGCAACAATATCAAGCAGCTTCTCATGTGTGTCAAGCACTGATACGCAACACCCGCCACATGCGGATCCCCAGTAAACAGCCAGTTTCAGTTTGGGTTTGGGATTAGTTTGTTCTGCTGACATGATTTATACGTTTAAATGTTCCACTTCCAATGAACTTTTTACTTTACTCGGACCCATCGATAACAGGGTTTTTGTCATATCATTCACCAGTTCGGCGAACTGCTTGCCTTCACTTGCGCTGATCCACTCCAGCCGTAGGCGGTCTTTTTCAATACCCATTTGCTGGGTGAATTTCTGAAGCAGTTTAAAACGCCTGAGGCATTTGTAATTTCCTTCCTGGTAATGACAGTCCCCGGGATGGCATCCACATACCAGGACTCCATCCGCCCCCTGTTGAAAAGCTTTCAGGATGAAAGTTGGTTCTATTCTTCCTGAACACATGATGCGGATGATCCGGATGTTCGGAGCATAGTGAAGTCTTGAAGTTCCTGCAAGGTCGGCACCTGTATAGGCACACCAGTTGCAAAGAAAGGCTACGATTTTTGGTCTGAAGTCCATAGTTAACTTACTTTTTATGACATTGACATGATACCTTCTATTTCTGAAAGAATCTGTAAATCGGTAAAGTGCTTGCTGATGATGGCACCTGCCGGGCAAGCGGAACCGCAGGTTCCACAACCTTTACACAGGATCTCATTGACAGTAGAGACTTTGTTGTTTTCATCATAGGAGATCGCTTTGTAAGGACAAACACTGATACAGGTCTGACATCCGCAACACATTAATTCATTTACGCTTGCAGTAGTCACTTCAACAGGTACAGATCCCTGAGCAATTGCACCAAGGATCCGGGCTGCTGCTGCTCTTGCCTGCGCAACCGAATCAGGAATATCCTTTGGTCCCTGGCAGGTCCCGATAATATATACACCTCCGGTGGTTGTTGCTACCGGGTCAAGTTTTGGATGTTTTTCAATAAAGAACTGGTTCCCGCAAAGACTGACTCCAATGGCCCGAACTACCTGTTTTACATTTTCATGTGCCTCCATATTCACCATCAGGATCACCATATCGACAGGAACTTCAATGGACTGACCCGAAAGCAACTCATCCATTTCGATGATCATGTTGCAGTTATCTGACCTGTCAGCCTGATGGATGACCGGCAACTTCTTCTGCTGATCATACATCAGGAAGATGATCTGTTTATGCGTTGTAAGGGCGTAAAACTCTTCATGGCCTTTACCATATGCTCGCATATCGGCATAGATCTCAAAAATATTTGCTTCAGGCAAAGCAGCCCGTACCTGGTGGACATACTTCAGGGCAGCCATGCAACAAACCCTGGAACAATACTCATGGTATTTTTTATTCCTGCTTCCAACGCAATGAATGATGGCCACATTCCGGGGTTCTTTCCCGTAAACTGTGAGAATTTTTCCGGCAAGGAGTTTCTCCTCAAATTCAAAGGATGTGATCACATCCGGAAATTCCTTGTAATTGTACTCCGAAATAACTTCCGGGTCAAACGGTTTTAACCCGACAGCTGCAATGATATTCCCGAATTCAAGTTCAACAGGATCCTGTCCGTTGACGCTGATAGCCGTTTTGAAATTTCCAATATAGCCGGTCACTTCACGTATTTCTGTCTCCAGAAATACGCTGATATTGGGATGGTTATCCACCCGCTGTACAATCGGCTTGATCATCTGCTGGGCGCTGGATAGATGAGGGAATGTAAGATCAAACTTTTTGACCTGTCCTCCAAGCTGGTCACTCTTTTCCACCAGGTACACCTGCTTCCCGGCATTTGCGATCTCCAGTGCGGCTGTCAGTCCTGAAATACCTCCCCCTATCACAAGGGTCGCCGGATTGACATTGACAAACCGTTTTTGAAGCGGTTCATGATACCGCACGCGACGGATTGCTGCTATGACCAGGTCGATGGCTTTGTTGGTGGCTTCGGTGCGGTCGGTATGGACCCACGAATCCTGCTCCCTGATATTTGCCATCTCAAACAGGTATGGGTTTATTCCAGCCTTTTCACAAGCGGTCCGGAAAGTCAGTTCGTGAATTCGCGGAGAACAGGCTGCCACCACAACCCGGTTAAGGTTATGCAATTTGATGTCTTTAATGATCAGATCCTGGCCCGGATCCGAGCACATATATTTATAATCTTTGGCAAGTGTAACATTCGGCAAAGCCTTAACTTCATTTGTGACAGCTTCAACATCAACCATTTTTGAAATGTTGGTACCGCACCAGCAAACATAGACGCCTATTCTTGGCTCTTCCATAGGGTTAGTTTATCGAGTTAGTTTTTGTTTTTCTGGGGACTGCATGTTTTTTAAGATGCTGAAAATAAACGGCAAAAGGCCGGTAAGCAAGGTGAGACCATTTCGAAAATGGAACTTCGATCAAAATCATTGGGACCAAAACAGCCATATGAATAATATAGAAAATATAGGTAGCATAGGGCATTCCGTAGATCCTGAAAATATGAATCAGAATTCCTGTTATTACGGTAAGTGTCAGCATTACCAGAAAAAGCCAGTCACTTACATGAGAGAAATAAAACTTCACATCCTTTCTTCTCATTCTTCCAGTAATGGCAACCAGCAAACCGAAAAGCAACCCAAAGGTGGCGTAATAGCCGAGTGCACGCTGCAGATGCCAGGCCGGTACGATCTTTTCGGTCTGAAACCAGGGAAGAAAGACAACCACAACGATAAACATGATGGTATACCCCGACATGAGAAACCAATGTGAAAACCAGTATCGTTTGTCATCACATTTCCCAAACTTGGGTTGAACTGAGAAATTGAAAACCAGCCGCCAGAACTCCCGGACATGAACCCAAAAAGTAACCTTAGTATGGCCATGCTTCCAGATAATCTTATAATACATTCTCAGAATATTGGAAATGAGCAAACCGCCAACCACAATAGCCATAGCCCAGTCGAATGCCTCAATGATATGAATGGGGGCAAATGAATTGATCTTTACTCCTCCCTGGGATGTCAGTTCCGTGGTAAACGAATAGCCCATCGCAGGAAGCCCGATTAGGAACGCGATCACTACGAGGACAGCGATAAGGAGAATGGATCCGATCTCCCAGACTTCGGATGTATAGAATTTTTTTGAAAGACCTGTCCAGTCATAAATGGAAGTCAGGTATCGTCGCAACGACATCATCAGTTCACCGGGGTTGGCATCTCTTGGACAAGTACTGGTGCAATCGCCGCAATAGTAACACAACCATGGTTCAACGCTGGATTCGATTTCATTTTTCAAACCCAGCTGCATCAACCTGATTTTTTTTCTTGGGAAAAGAAATCCCTCTTCCGAAAGGGGACACATGGCAGTGCATGTGCCGCAATGATAGCAGGCATTCCAGTCCCCAATGCCAAATTGCATCAGTTGATTACGAAGTTCGGGATGAACACGGACACTCATAAATGTTTCTCCTCTAGTTGGACAAGTGTTAACTTATTAATTCGTTTCTCAATGGTTTCCAGTGGAATTGAAATAAGATCCTTGTAGATCTTTCCTTTCAGTATGCTTTGAATAGCCCTGGCAGCTGCAGCAGACCCCTGTGCAACAGAGTCGGGGATGTCTTTGGGTCCCTGGCAGGTTCCGGCGAGATAGATACCACCACGACTTGTAGCTGTAGGATCGAGGTTGTAATGCACTTCCTCGAAGAACCCATCTTCCGACCTGGGAATACCAAGCATCCTGCTCAGATCCTGGGTCTCTTCCGCTGCCTCCAGGCCGACAGACAGAATGACCATATCTACGGTATTTTCCAGGATCTCCCCTTTCAGGATATCTTCTCCACGCAGGAAAAGCTTCCCATTTCTCTCCTCCACTTTTGCGGTTTTTCCCCGGACAATGGAAACATCTTCTTCAAGAATCCGTTCGTAGAATTCTTCATATCCTTTTCCAAAAGAGCGCATGTCGATAAAGTATTCATGGATCTCCGCTCCCGGAAGTTTTTCGAGGATAAGGTGGGCAAATTTTAGTGAGTACATACAACACACCCTCGAACAATATCTGTTGTGATTTTTATCCCTGCTTCCAACGCAATGGATGATCGCAACTTTCTCAGGTTTCTCTGCCTCCTCTGTAAATATCCAGTTCCCTTTTTTATCCTGAGACCGCAAATGGATGTTTCCTCCGGTTGGTCCGGATGCGTTTAACAACCTTTCAAATTCAAGGGAAGTAAGGACATTTGGAAGTCTTCCATACCCAAACTGATCCATCTTCTTTGCATCAAACGGTTTGAATCCCGTGGCCACAATAATGTTCCCTACATTGATGGTCATTTCATGATCCTGTTCATCAAGATTGATGCAATCAGGAACCGGGCAGGCTTTGACACACGCCCGGCATTTTCCGGTTTTCAGGTAGATGCAACTCTCTGCATCTATCATATATTTATTTGGAACAGCTTGGGGGAAAGGCATATAAATGGCTTTTCTCATGGCAGTGCCATAATCAAACTCACTCGGAGCCTGAGCCGGACATTTTTCGGCACAGGTTCCACAGCCGATACATGTCTGAACATTCACCTTCCGGGCCTTCTTCAGAATTTTAACCGTGTAATTTCCAGCTTCTCCCGATACCTCCTTCACCTCACAATAGGTCATCAAGGTGATGAAAGGATTCTGATTCACCTCAACCATTTTGGGAGTCAGGATACACGCAGCACAATCGAGGGTAGGGAAAGTCTTGTCAAAGGTGGCCATTTTACCTCCAATGGTACCGGTTTTCTCAACCAGGAATACAGAATTATTGCTGTAGGCAATCTCCAATGATGCCTGAATTCCGGCAATTCCTCCCCCGATGACCAACGTTGCAGGATTTACAGGATTTTCATCCGGGATTGCAATGGTTTCATAGGAGAGACCTGCAATCAGACAGGCAAGAACTGATTTCAGGCGATCCATGTTAAATGTTGTTCCCGTGAAATAGTCGTTAAAACTGGCAAGGATAACATGTGCCGGGTCTTTCCCGGCTATCGCCATGGCCTTTGAAAAAAGAGTTTTTACCGTTCCCGGTAGGATTCCGGCAATAATAATATGATCCAGGTCGTTGGCTTCGATCTTATCGACAAGGTTCTCTTCGTTCCATACAAAATCGTGGTACTGCCATATTCTGGATACATTCGAAAATGTCAGAGAGTAACGTATCAGTTCTGCATAATCTATAGGTCTATAATCCGGACATTGTGGATTATAGAAAAAGATGCAGGTTTTTGCAGAGTTTCTCATAAGTCTTTGTTAATAGTTTAACAAAATACGTCAAGTCAAAATCATTAAAAAATGACTTTGGTCAGGTTTTAAAAAAAACTGAAAAATTAGTGCAGGGGATCAATCATTCCGCCTTGCAGTAAATTGCAGGCGGGAGATATTGGAGAGAAATATTTTCCTCCCTTTGGTTTCAATCATCTTTGCCTCTTTAAACTCAGAGAGCAAGCGAATAACTGTTTCCGGAGCAGTTCCGATGATATTTGCAAGGTCGGTACGGGTAATATTAACATAGGGCAACGGTTGAGCAGGAGTTGTTTCATGGCAGGAGCGGCTAAGGAACAAGAGCGTTTCTGCCAGCCGCTGTCTCAATGGCATACGAGAGAGAGAGACCATTCGGGTTTCGGCCTCCTCCAGCAATTTACTCAGCGTGATGATCAGTGATTTGGTGCAGTCGGGATATTTAAGCATCAATTGAAAAAAATCGGCTTGCCTGATGAAACAAACCACCGAATCTTCAAGAGCCGCAGCTGATACCGAATAAAGATTCCCGCTTAGAATAGCTTTTAAACCTACAAATTCAGTGGGTAAAGAAATGCGTGTAATTTGTTCACGACCATCATCGCAATGCTTGAAAATCTTGACCTTCCCCTCCCTCAGACAATATATACCCTGTGGTTTCTTTCCTTCAGAAAAAATCGTTTGTCCTTTTTTGTAGTATATAATGGACTTATTTTCATTGACGAAATGATGATCAGTATTATCAAGTTTATTGAAGAAGTTGTAGGAACTTTTACAACATTGCTCACAAATTACTTCTTCCGGAATTTTCATCTTTATTGTAAAGTGTTGTTAATTAGATAACAAATGTACAACTTTTAATTAACAACATATATTATCTTTGTCGATAAATTTAGTTTCAATCGACCAACGTTACTTGTCGGATGTACGGGTAATCGCGGTGTACTCAATGGAAACAGCACTCAATATATATATTAAAGGACTTGTTCAGGGTGTCGGGTTCCGGCCTTTCATATACAGACTGGCTACTCAGAGAGGGATAAAGGGATGGGTGAAAAACACCAACGAAGGGGTTGAGATCTTTGCACAGGCCGGAAGAGATGAGTTGAATGCCTTTATTCATCAAATCAAGCTTGATCATCCTGTTGCAGCGATAATCAACACAATTCGTACGATGCCTTCTGGTTGTGCTGAGATCACCACTTTTTCAATTCATACCAGTGAAAACAGGTCGTTGGAAGTTACCAGCATCTCTCCTGATATAGCCGTGTGTAAGGAGTGTTTGGAGGACATGCGTGAACAACCTAACCGTAAACATTATCCTTTTGTTAACTGTACCAACTGCGGGCCACGCTTTTCAATTATCAGGGATCTGCCTTATGACCGGGAAAAGACATCCATGTCGGGATTCACGATGTGCAAATCGTGTCAGGAGGAGTATGATCACATAGTTGATCGTCGTTTCCATGCTCAACCTGTCGCCTGTGTGGTTTGTGGCCCAAAATACCAACTTAGCACAGGGAAGAAGATACTTGACGGAACCATTGATCAGATTCTCCTCAAGGTATCAGATCTCCTTTCGCAGGGGAAGATTATCGCCATGAAAGGCATGGGGGGATATCATCTGGCCTGCGACGCCTTCAACGAAAAAGCAGTACAAACCCTTCGGGAGAGAAAAAAAAGAGACGGGAAGCCATTCGCTGTTATGTTCCGTGATGTTGAGTCCCTGAAGAGTTATGCGCATATCAGTAACTTTGAACAATATGCGCTGCAATCGTGGAGACGCCCGATTGTGATCGTCAAAAAAAGAATCCGAACCAATCATCCTGAACTCTCTTCGTCAGTCAGCTCCGGGTTGAATACCCTCGGGGCATTTCTTCCGTATATGCCTGTTCATTACCTGCTGTTCCAGGTTTTTCCGTTACCTGCCATCGTGCTTACCAGTGGAAATTTAAGCGCTGACCCAATTGTGAAAGATGATGATGTTGCTTTGGAACAGCTAGTTACAATAGCTGATGCAGTCATGTCATATAACCGTGAAATTATTCATAGAGCCGACGATTCAGTCGTTCGTATAATGAATTCAAAAGAACATCTGATCAGACGTTCGCGTGGGTATGTTCCCACGCCCATCCATGTTTCCCTTAACACCGATGGGATCCTTGCCTTTGGCGCCGAATTATCATCCTGCTTCGGCATCGGCAAAGGAGAGAATGTGATTCTGAGTCAGTATATCGGAGACTTAAAGACCCTGGATACATTTATATATTATGAAAAAGAGATGACTGATTTTTTACATCTCTTCAGGATGAAGCCCGAATTATTGGTTTGCGATCTGCATCCAGAATATTTTTCCACAAAAAAGGCCTCTTCGTATGCCAGTCTTCCCCTGATTTGGGTTCAGCATCACCACGCCCATATTGCATCATGTATGGCCGAACACGGACTTGATGAACGGGTTATCGGGGTTGCGTTCGACGGTACGGGCCTCGGTGCGGATGGAAAAATATGGGGAGGAGAGTTCCTGGTTTGTGACCTGGCAGATTTTCGGCGGGTGCTACATTTCGAGTATATTGCATTGCCGGGAGGGGACCGGGCTGTTGAAGAACCATGGCGAACGGCAATAGCATATCTTTACCGCGTTTATGGAAAAGACTTTCTACAACTTCAGTTGCCCTTTTTAAAAACGCTTGGCAATAGCAAGATTTTACCCATTGTGAACATGATAGAACTGGGAATTAACTGCCCGATGGTATCAAGCGTAGGACGACTATTCGATGCTGTTTCCTCAATTCTCAACCTTTGTCTTGAATCCACATTTCAGGCAGAAGCCCCAATGCGGCTGGAATCCATAATAAGGATTGACTGCAAAGAGAGCTATCCGTTCAACATTGGGAAGACAATCAGGGTTGAGGAGATGATTAAAGGGATTGTTCAAGATGTGATGCAGGGAAAAGACATCTCCCTTATTTCGACAAAATTTCACAACACAATCCTTTCTATTATTTTTGAATCGGTGATGCTGACAGCAAAGAAAGAACAGATAAAGAAAGTGGTTCTTTCGGGAGGGGTTTTCCAGAATAAATATCTAACTGAAAATATCCAACTGCAATTAAAACAATCGGGTATGAATGTATATTTTCAAGAACAAGTTCCTGCAAATGATGGAGGAATAGCCCTTGGACAACTAATTATAGCTGCGAAAAGGAGGACATTAGCATGTGTTTAGGCGTGCCGGCACGGGTAATCCATATTGACGGTTCCGAAGCCACCGTTGCATTGGGGAGTGTTGAATACAAAGCCAGCCTCTTGCTGTTGAACAATGTGAATCCGGGGGATTATGTCCTGCTGCATGCCGGTTTTGCCATTGAAAAAATCGACCCGGTAGAGGCAGAGGAAACGATCCGTCTCTTCCATGAAATTTCAAACATGTATGAAGAATGAATCCAGAAGGTCTCCGCTATATCGATGAGTACCGGGATTCTGCCCTGGTTCTTCATCTTTCAAGCCAAATCAGGAAGGTATCCCAAAAACCCATAAACCTGATGGAGGTTTGCGGAGGGCATACCATGGCGATCCATAAAAACGGACTGACAGGTTTCCTGCCCGAAACAATCAACCTCCTTTCCGGACCCGGATGTCCCGTTTGCGTATCAAGCCAGAAGTTTATTGACCATGCCATAGCGCTGGGAAAACTTCAGGGAATGATCCTGACAACGTACGGTGATCTTCTCAGGGTACCGGGTTCCCGATCTTCGCTGGAAAAAGAGAAGGCAGAAGGAGCTGATATCAGGATCGTATATTCTGTACTCGATGCACTTGAGATCGCCAAACAGAATCGGAAGAACCAGGTTGTTTTCATCGGGATCGGCTTTGAGACTACCGCTCCTGCCAGCGCCGCAGCAATAAAGCAGGCTGAAATGGATGGCATCAGGAATTTCTATCTCCTGAGTTCCCACAAAGTGATGCCCCCTGCCCTTGAAGCGCTGGCAGCAGGGGATACAAAAATTGATGGTTTCATTGCTCCCGGGCATGTCAGTGCAATTACCGGATATGGCATTTACCAGAAACTTGCTAAGGTTTACAAACGTGGTGTGGTCATTTCGGGATTTGAGCCGGCCGATATCCTGCAATCGATTTTAATGCTCGTCAAACAGATTGAATTAAGCAATTATCATGTTGAAAATGAATATAAACGCATTGTAAAACCTGGTGGTAATCCTAGAGCTCTTGCAATTATGAAAGAGGTGTTCATCCCGGTTGATGCTGAATGGCGCGGGTTGGGGATCGTGCCTGAAAGCGGGCTTGCCATCACCGAAAAATTTGCGGCACATGATGCTACGCTTGAATTCGATGTGAAGATTCCTGAGAGCAAGCCTCCAGGGGGGTGCATCTGCGGGGAGGTACTCACTGGGAAAAGCAAACCCTCCGACTGCAGGTTATTCTCTTCGGTGTGTACGCCATTAAATCCGGTTGGAGCATGCATGGTCTCTTCCGAGGGAGCCTGTTCGGTTTTTTATAAATATAGGGCATGAGAGATACAAAAGAACGGATTTCGATGAATCACGGAAACGGCGGAATCTATATGAACAAACTGATTACCGGCCTTTTTCTGCGCTTTTTTGAGAATGAACACATCAGGGAACAGACCGATTCTGCCATACTCCAGGTAAATGAGGGTCACATGGCATATACTACTGACTCATTCGTGATTGATCCACTCTTTTTCCCAGGTGGGAATATTGGTTCGCTGGCTGTTTGCGGTACTCTTAACGATCTGGCAGTTTCCGGAGCGAAACCGGAATATCTTAGCGCCGGTTTTATCATCGAGGAAGGGTTTAAAATAACCCATCTTACCCGAATTGTGAAATCTATGGCGATTGCAGCAGAAAAAGCAGGGGTGAGGATTGTAACCGGGGATACTAAGGTTGTCAATGCAGGCAAGTGTGACAAGCTTTTCATCAATACGTCAGGGATTGGTGTCCTTGAAGAGAGACATCTTGGGATCAGCAGCGGCCTGAAAATCAAACCAGGTGATAAAATTATCATCAATGGCCCGCCGGGTGAACACGGGATGGCGATCATGCAGGCAAGAAAGTTATTTGCTTTTAAAACCAACCTTAAATCAGATTGTGCGAACCTATACCCGTTGATCAGAAAGATACTGAGTGCTTCCGACCAGGTACATTTCATGCGTGACGCCACAAGGGGAGGCGTAGCGACTGTTTTGAATGAAATTGCCAGGAAATGTAACACCGGGATTGAAATTGATGAAATGCAGATGCCGGTGAATGAGGAAGTTAAGGTAATGTGTGAAATCCTCGGGTTTGATCCGTTATATATTGCAAATGAAGGGAAAGTGATTGTGGTTGTTGATCCTGATGATGCCATCAAGGTTGTTGCTGCGATGAAACGGACTGAAACCGGCAGGCATGCAGCCATCATCGGCGAAATAACTGGCAATCATCCCGGACGGGCTGTCCTGATAACCAGATCGGGAGGAAAGAGGATAATTGATGAACTTATGGGTGACCAGCTACCCAGGATCTGTTAAAAATAATTATGGTATGCATGAATTAAACCTTGCCATGGCAATTGTGGAGATGGCTGAAGAGGAGGCAAAAAAAAACAATGCCGGATCCGTACATCAAATCGAACTTGAAGTTGGTGTTTTATCAGGTGTCGATCCCGATGCGCTGGAATTAGCCTTGTCGCTGGCTGTGAAGAATACGGCCATTGAACAGGCATCGGTAACGATGTTGCTCACTGAAGGCTTCGGGAGATGCAATGCGTGTGACCATACGTTTACAATGACCGAAGTGTGTACACCCTGCCCTCTATGTAACATGCCTGCCGGAAAGATCCTTCAGGGGACGGAATTAAAACTCTTATCGCTTACTGTGGATGATCTGTGATTTTTTATAAATAAAAGTAAACTTGTGTTATATGTGTGAAACATGTGGATGTGGTGAGACCGGATCTTACCAAATTAATAAAGCCGGGCAAACGGAACCCGGCATCGGGGAACATGAACATTCCCATACTCATGGCCATTCTCATGGAAATGGACATCCCCATGATCACGATCATACTCACGACGATATTCATTTCCATACTCATCCTCACAAATCTGATGAAAGTCACACCGGGCAGCGAATTTTAGAGGTGAGAAAAGATATCCTTCAGGAAAACAATTTACTTGCCGAACGGAACAGGGGGTTCTTTGAAGCGAAGGGGATTTTATGCATAAACCTGGTGAGTTCGCCCGGATCCGGCAAAACCACCTTGTTAGAAAAGACGATCAAGCTGCTGAAAAAGGATTTTCCGATATCTGTTATCGAAGGAGACCAGCAGAGCATGCTTGATGCCGAACGGATTGCAAAATTGAACGTTCCTACGATCCAGATCAATACAGGGACGGGCTGTCACCTGGATGCGCAAATGGTGAACCAGGGGATGAAATCACTGAACATTCACGATCATTCACTGTTGTTCATTGAAAATGTAGGCAACCTGGTATGCCCGGCTCTCTTCGATCTCGGGGAAACAAGCAGAGTCCTTATCATGAGTGTTACAGAAGGGGAAGATAAGCCGCTTAAATATCCGTTTATGTTCCGCTCGGCGCAGCTGTGCCTTATAAATAAGAAGGATCTGCTGCCTTACGTCGATTTCAACGTTGAGCAGGCCAAAGAGAATGCCAGAAGTATAAATGATTCCCTGGAGTTTTTGGAGGTTTCGGCAACAACCGGCGAAGGCATGGATCGTTGGGTTAAATGGTTGCTGGATCAACGTATGAGAATCGCGACCTGAGAGCCATAACCATCCTATATTCGAAACACCGGACTTTTTGACTTGCTGCTTGGCAAAGGCTTTGACATCAATGTGAAAGACGACGGAGGAGTTACACCCAAATGTATTCCTAAAAAAGACTGTCAGAAATGGCAGTATTTTTTTTTGACTTTTATATTTAGCTTTTGTACATTTGGCTGATATAAACCAATAAAAGAGCCTATGAAAAAGATCATTACAATCATTCTTTTTTTCTTTTCGGTAAGCCTCGGATACTCCCAGATGGAGATCAGCGCTTACAATGCCACCGGTGGCGGGTATTCCACGACTTTCCTAACCGATTACCAGTGTATTGGTGTCAACCCGGCTAACCTTGGTTGGACCTGGAATGAGAACAGCATGAACCTCGGCTTCCTTGAGAGCGCCGTAGGAATCTATTCGGAACCCCTGACCCGAAAGCAAGTGTGGGGTGATCTTTTCAACGACAATATCAGTCTCGACTCGGCCGGAAAATCTCTTGCCTCCTCCGACTTCACCAACAAACTGTTGTGGGCGCAAGCCAGTGTGACATGGCTCGGATTTTCCTACCAGCACGAAAAGATCGGTGGGTTTGCCTTTACCATCCGCGACCGAATGGTCTGGAGCACCTATCTGAACGATACGGCTTCTTCTTTCCTCTTCGAGGGATATAACTACACGACCTACTTCGATAGCACCGCCAATGTTGGAACTGACAGCACCACCGGATACTCCACCGACCCCCGGATGGCATCTGCCGTTTATAAAGGTTCAAAACTTAATGCGCTCTGGTATCGGGAATATAACTTCGCTTATGGACGGAAAATCATAGAGAAAGAGAACTTCACCTGGTATGGCGGTATCGCTTTGCGATATATTGCAGCCTATGGTGGATACCAATACCTGCAGGATGGAAGCAACGTAGAGGCTTTCAGCGCATTCTCCCCCGTGTTTGATGTGAACTACAACGAGACAACCCCCTCCAAGATCAATGAATCAGGATTGAAACGAGTGGGAGATGGCTTCGGCTTCGATATCGGTTTTAGCTTCCTGATCAAAAAGAAGATCAAAGTTGGTTTGGCCGTAAATGACATCGGTTCGATCACTTACAACGGAAATGTCTACCAGGGAAACGATGTCAATATTTATCAGATTGAAACTGCCGGCCTCAACAACTACAACATCTTCTCGCAGGGCCAATTGCTTGTAGCCGATGACAAACCGGGTTCGCCGAGTATGTGGATAGGCCTTGAAAAGAAAAAGGTCAGCCTGGCCATGAACTTCCGGGGAGGCGCCAGTTATGAGATCAACGACAAGGTAGAGGTGGGCATCGACTCCTACATCCCGTTGAACAAAGATATCCCGGGCCGTTACGGCAAAGCGATGATGGGCCTTGGTGTCCATTACGATCCGGCCAAATGGGTCCAACTCTCCCTCGGCATGACCACCGGAGGAAATGTAGGCACAAATGTCCCATTTGGCGTAACCTTCTACCCTGTCAGGAAAGAGAAGGTCACCTGGCAGATCGGGCTCGCCACCCGCGATATGATTTCGTTGTTCAAATCAACCAACGCAACGGCATCTGTCGCTTTTGGTTTCCTGAGGTTTAGTTTCGGGGAACTCAAAGGAGGAAGTTAATCGATACGCGATTTAGGATATAGGATACGCGAACAGCGAATAGCGAACTTTTCCCGATCTTTGCCGGTAAATCCATAGGATGAAGCGGCATGATCAGATATCGATACGGAATGCCTCGGAGAACAATCTCCGTTGGGTATCTTTGGATATTCCCAAAAACAAGCTGGTTGTCGTCACCGGAGTCTCCGGTTCCGGGAAGTCGTCTCTGGTGTTCGATGTGATCTTCAGGGAAGCCGAGCGCCGATACCTGGCCACCTTCACCACGTATGCCCGACAGTTCCTGCAAAAAACTCGCAGGCCCAGAGTGGAATCGGTAACCGGCCTCTCCCCTGCCATCGCCATCGATCAACACGCCATCACCCGCAATCCCCGATCTACAGTGGGGACACTCACAGAGATTTATGACTACCTCCGGCTTTTATACGCCAGAGTTGGTATACCAGATACCGGCATCAATAGATCATTATTCTCGTTCAACTCTCCCATTGGCGCCTGTCCTGCTTGTAAGGGACTGGGTGTTGAAGACCGGCTTGATCCTGCCCTGATGATCAGTGACCCGAAGAAGACGTTGCGTGAAGGAGCAATGGTGATAACAGCCCCGAACGGCTATATCATCTACTCGCAAGTTACCCTGGATGTGCTGAACCAGGTATGTGAAGCAGAAGGGTTCTCTATCGATATCCCATGGGAAGAACTCACACCAGATCAGCAACATGTAATCCTCTACGGAAGCGAGAAACTGGAGGTTCCTTATGGAAAACATCCCCTGGAATCACGCATGCGGTGGAGCGGCATCACCGCCAAACCGCGGGAGATGGGATACTATAAAGGGATCATCCCAGTGATGGAGACCATTCTCAAACGTGAGAGGAATAAGAACATCCTGAGGTTCGTCAGAACATCCCGGTGTTCACAATGCCAGGGAAAACGACTCAATCCCAAAGCACTCTCAGTGACCATTCACGGCAAATCGATCGCCCAACTGGCACAATTCCAGCTGGATGAGCTGCGGCAGACCTTAAACGGCATGACCTTCCCGGCTTCTGAAGAAGAGATTGCCCACCCGATTATCGAAAAGATCTCCAGCCGGATCGGTACTTTGGAAGAACTTGGGCTCAGTTACCTTACCCTCGATCGGGAGTCTACAACCTTGTCGACCGGAGAGGCACAGCGGATCCGTTTGTCCGTGCAGATTGGCATGGAGCTACAGGGATTGCTCTACATCCTGGATGAGCCCTCCGTTGGCTTACACCCAATCGACTCAATGCGAATCATCCGGGCACTGAAAACTCTGCGTGACAAAGGGAATTCGGTGATCGTAGTGGAACATGAGGAGGCATTCATCCGGCATGCCGATTGGCTGATCGACCTTGGACCTGGAGCAGGCTCAAACGGCGGAGAAGCCCTCCTGAACATGCCCATTTCAGAGCTAAGTAACCTTTCTGAACAGGAGATCAGTAAAAATCAAACGCTTCAGTATTTGTTCAGGCTCAAAGGCACAGAGGCACGGAGTCACTCGTCACGCGTCACCCGTCACGCGTCACTACCTTCACCACCCAGCCACCTGACTCTCACAGGCATCACCCACCACAACTTGCGAAACATAGACGTAACCTTCAAGCTTCAGGCGTTGAACGTAGTCACCGGGGTGTCGGGCGCTGGAAAATCGTCACTTGTAAATGATGTAGTGGGGAAACGATTACCAGGTACTTTCAGGGAGATCCATGGATGGGAAAGTATCGATAAAGTGATCGCCATTGATCAGTCGCCCATCGGAAAGACGTCTCGTAGCAATCCAGCTACCTATACCGGTTTATTCGATCATATCCGTGATCTGTTTGCCTCGCTGTCACAATCAAAAGAGCGCGGCTACTCGAAAAGCCGCTTTTCATTCAATACGGCAGGCGGGCGATGCGAAGGCTGCAAGGGAGGCGGGTTTCACCAAATCGGTATGCATTTCCTCGGAAACGTTGAGGTGATCTGCAGTACCTGTCTTGGGCAACGGTTTGATGAGGAGACGCTTGAGGTGAAGCATCTTGGAAAAAATATTGCAGAGGTACTGGATCTCACCATCTCTGAAGCCATCACCTTTTTTGATGATCAGCCAGTCATCCTCAGGTATCTAAACGTTTTGGAAGCATTGGGGTTGGGATACCTTCATCTGGGGCAGCGTTCCTCAACACTTAGCGGTGGAGAAGCCCAACGGGTAAAACTAGCTACCGAGCTATCCCGCCCAGCAGCTTCCCATACCCTCTACCTGCTTGATGAACCCACAACCGGCCTTCACCAGGCCGATGTGGCCAGGCTTCTTGAAGCATTGGAAGAACTGGTAAAACAGCAGCATACGGTGATCGTTATTGAGCATCATCAGGCCCTTATCCTCTCGGCAGAACATGTGATAGACCTGGGTCCGGGCAGTGGAAAAAATGGAGGAACAGTTGTCGCAACAGGAACTCCACAAACGATCATGGAGACTTCCGGCTCACTTACAGGCCGAGCGCTGGTAGCGGGCAGTGAGCAGTGGGCAGTGGGCATCAATAAACCCCTAAATCCCCTAAAGGGGACTTGCTCCCTCCCCTTCAGGGGAGGGCTGGGGAGGGGTTCTCAGGCATCACACATAACCTTCACCGGTGTTACCACAAACAACCTCAAGGGGGTCGATTTCTCTATCCCATATAACAAGATCACCGTGATTACAGGCATTTCGGGAAGCGGAAAATCCTCGCTGGCGTTTGATACCCTTTATGCCGAAGGGAGAAATCGTTTTCTTGAGAGTTTCTCGTCTTACGCACGAGCCCAGATGGGGATCAAAGAGAAACCCGGATTTGAGAAGGTTACCCGATTGACGCCGACTTTTGCTGTTGATCAACGCGATCCCGGAAACAATCCAAGGTCGACGGTGGGAACGTATACGGGAATTTATGATATCCTGAGACTGCTGTTTGCCCGGTTTGCCGTCTGGCATCCAGAACCCCTAAATCCCCTGAAGGGGACTTACGCCCTCCCCTTCAGGGGAGGGCCGGGGAGGGGTCATCCGCTATCCGGCATCCGGCATCCGGTTTTAAGCACCCTCTTCTCGTTCAACGAACAACAAGGAGCTTGCCCGCGCTGTGACGGATTGGGCTCAGTGTGGGTATGTTCTTCGGCGAAGCTCGTCACCCATCCTGAGAGATCACTGCTGGCAGGAGCCCTTGACGGGACCAAGACCGGCCGGTTCTACGGCGAGGAGTTTGGTCAGTATGTATCCATCCTGAAGGCCGTGGGCGAGCGGCATGCCATAGATTACTCAAAACGCTGGTCAGCTCTCACAGCCATGGAAAAACAACTGGCGATGGAGGGAACCGGGGATGAGGCTTACGATGTTTCATGGCATTTCAGGCGGAAAGAACGTACCGGTGAGCATCATTTCAAGGGGAAGTGGATCGGGTTTGCCGGACTTGTTAACCAGGAGTATACCCGCAAGCATGCCGACCACCGTGGAGAGGAGATGAAAGCGGTCATGGAAGAGATATGCTGTCCCGAATGCCAGGGGAAACGCCTGAACCGGAAAGCGCTGTCCTATCTCATCCAGGGAAAAGATATCGCACAAATCTCTTCACTGCCGGTCATTCAGCTGGAAAAGTTTCTGAGAACACTGCCAGACAATTTCCCGGAGCCGGAACGAGATCCGATCGTTCTGCTAACAAAAGAGATCCTCGAACGACTTGAGATGTTGCTGGGAATGGGACTGGGGTACATTTCATTGAGCCGGCCTGTGGATAGTCTTTCAGGTGGAGAATTTCAACGGATCAAACTGGCCGGACAGATGGGAACCGGCCTCACCGGGATTACGTATGTGCTCGACGAGCCTACTGCCGGGCTCCATCCGGTTGATACAGGAAACCTGCTCAACAGGATTGAAATGCTCAGAGAGGCTGGAAACACGATTGTAATGGTGGAACACGACCCTGAAGTAATCCGGCGGGCCGACCTGGTGATCGACATGGGGCCAGGTGCAGGAAAAGAGGGTGGCGAGATCATCGCCTGCGGAACCCCGGCAGTGTTGCAGAAAGATCCCCGGTCAGTTACGGGACAATATCTGAAACGAAACAGGCTTCGGATCACATCCCGAAATCGGTTTGAGGGATATGTAATCCCAGATCCCGGATCCCGGATCCCGGATCCAAAATCCGGAATCTGGCAACCGGCAACCGGCATCTCTATCCAGGATGCCACCCTCCATAACCTCGATCACCTTTCGGTTTCTATCCCAACCGGAGGGTTAGTTGCTATCACCGGTATTTCGGGAAGCGGAAAATCAACCCTTATGGATGGCGTTCTTTATGAGTCATGGGTCGCGAAGCAAGCTCACGGTTGCAAAGAGATTTCAGGGTTTCAGCAGTTTGACAGGGTGATCTCGGTCCGTAAGAAGAGGCACTTCTCAGAGAGCAGGGGTACCGTTGCCACCTTTAGCGGAATCTTTGATCTGGTGAGAGATCTGTTCGCCAGGAGCCCGGAGGCAAAGAAGCTGAAATTGACTAAGAGCCATTTCTCGTTCCTCTCCCCACAGAGTGGCTGCGACCTTTGCAACGGGTCGGGCGAGATCAGGATCAGCATGGATTTTATGGCCGATGTGAAGATCATATGTGAAAAATGTCATGGAAAACGATATCAGGAGCAAGTGCTAAACGTCAGGATAAACGGGAACAGTATTGCAGATATCCTGGAGATGACATTCCGGGAAGCCGGGGAGTTCTTTGCTCACTGCATCACGAACTCAAATGTTGTCAAAATAAACTCAGGGCTCTGCATAACGATATCCGAAATGCTGAAGCCGCTTACCCGGATCGGGCTGGGGTACCTGATACTGGGGCAGTCGCTCGAGACACTTTCGGGAGGCGAAGCACAGCGGCTAACGCTTGCGCGAGAACTGATCCATCCGGCGAAGGGGGCTTCACTGTTCTTGTTTAACGAACCCTCATCCGGTCTGCATCCCGCCGATCTCCCTGCCTTGCTAATGCTCTTCGATCAGCTCGTTGACCAGGGCCATTCCGTAATCCTGATTGAACACAACCCCGAAGCTATACTGCATTCCGACTGGATCATCGACATGGGGCCAGGAGGGGGCGACCAGGGAGGCAAAGTGGTAGCTTCTGGCAACCCCGATGAGATCCTTCAACAATCCGGTTCGCTCACAGGGAAGTATCTTGCCGATCAGTTAGCCTGAACGATCTAACAATAGAAAGGGTTGAGGGTTCCGTCAGTTGACGTCAATCGTTTTACTCTTGCTCGTACTACAACTGGTGTGATTCTCCCCTGACAGTGTCATGTTTGCCTTTACTTCATAAGTACCGGAAGTAACATACCGATGTGTTGCAGTCGTGCCAACCTTTGTTTCAGAAGTACCATCACCGAACTCCCACTCAACGCTGATGTTATATCCACCAGCGTAGTTAACCATCAGGGTAATCTCCTTGGCATCGTTGGGATTAGAAGTGTGTGAAATACTTGCAAAAAGAAGTTCAACAACACAATCGATAGTATCTTCAGTCGCTTTTCTACAAGAGAGAGAAAGGACCACTGCACACAAAAAAAAGGCTCCCAGTTTTTTCATAGGTATCATTGGATTTAGATTGCGGGATTAAAGATAAATATTTTTTCAACATTAGCATTCGCCAGTTTATTATAAATATTTAACATTTTTGATATTTAAGAGAGTTAATATTTTCATGTATATTTGTAACCTGCGAAATTTTTTAACTACTATAATTATTTGATTTTCAATGCTTTATAGATGATAAAAAAAGTGCTTATTGCTAACAGGGGTGAAATTGCCGTTCGTGTAATGCGCTCCTGCCGTGAGATGGGGATTGTTTCCGTGGCAGTCTATTCCGATGCTGATGAAGCCTCCATGCATGTCAGGTATGCCGACGAAGCCTACTATATTGGACCGGCCCCTTCGGCAGAAAGTTACCTGAACATGGACAAAATCCTGGAGGTAGCCAAACAGTGTAACGCTGATGCCATCCATCCCGGATATGGGTTTCTCTCCGAAAATGCCAAATTCTCTCAGAGATGTCAGGAGGAAGGCATCATTTTTATAGGTCCGGGTCCGGATGCAATCAGATCGATGGGTGACAAGATCACGGCCAGAAAGAACATGATTGCTGCCGGAGTGCCGGTAGTCCCGGGGACAACTGAACCTATCAGTGACGACGCCAAAGCGATGGAGGTGATCAGGGAGATAGGATTACCAGTAATGATCAAAGCTTCTGCCGGCGGTGGAGGTAAAGGGATGAGACTTGTAAAAGAGGAGTCGGAAGTGGTGAGTTCTATCCGAATGGCCCGTTCAGAAGCAGCTACCTCCTTTGGTGATGACGCCGTTTATATCGAAAAGTTCATAGACTCCCCGCATCATATCGAATTTCAGATCCTTGCCGACAAGCACGGAAATGTGATCCATCTCTTTGAGCGGGAGTGTTCCGTTCAACGCCGCCACCAGAAGATCGTGGAAGAGACACCATCCCCTCTCATCACTCCAGATGTGCGAAAATCCATGGGTGAAGCTGCAGTGGCTGCCACCAAAGCAGTTGACTATTCCGGTGCAGGTACCATCGAATTCATTGTTGACGACAATCAGAATTACTATTTCCTGGAGATGAATACACGCCTTCAGGTAGAACATCCTATCACCGAACGGGTAGTGGGTATCGACCTGGTGAAGGAGATGATCCGCATTGCACAGGGCGATGTCTTGTGGCTGAAGCAGGAAGATCTCACTCAGGATGGTCATGCTATTGAATGCCGGATCTATGCAGAGGATCCCGACAACAACTTCATGCCAAGTCCGGGCCGCATTGCCCACATCACCGAACCAAAAGGGTTAGGTGTTCGCTGCGACGGTTATATCTATGAAGGGTATGAGATCCCGATTTACTACGACCCGATGATCTCAAAACTGATCTGCTGGTCCCGTACACGGGAAGGAGCTATCGCCCGGATGAAACGGGCGCTTTATGAATACAAGATTACAGGAGTCAAGACAAACATCCGTTTCCTGGAACGGATCATGAGTTGTCCTGCTTTCAAAGATGGAAACTACAACACCCAGTTCATCGAAAAGAACCAGCCTTGTCTTGTAGGACCCCAGGAAAATGACCCGAAGAACGAAGACCGGGCAATCATGGCCATCTTTGCTGATTACCTCAGCAAGCTGGATAAGTTTGAGACTAAGGTAGTCGCCAGGGAGGGGACAGCCGATTGGAAAGTTACCGGCCGGAAGAAGAACCTTTATAATTAAGCAGCTATGAATGAACTTGAAATTAGTCTGGATGATCGTACGGCCAATGTAAAACTCCTTGAGAGGGAGGGGAACCGATACTATATTTCAGTCGACGACAACGAATACGATGCCCATATTATCATGGTAGAGCGTGGTGTTTACCTGATGCTGATGAATGGAAAGTCTTATAATATTGAACTTATCGAAGCCGGTGGCCCAAAAAAGTATTACGTGAACACTTACCGTTACTCCTACGATGCGGAGATCATCGATGCCGAATCCAGGTATCAGAAAAGCCGTCATTTAGACCATGGAGACGATGATTCTGTCATCTCCAGCCCTATGCCCGGAAAGGTGGTAAGGATCCTTGTCAAAGAAGGCGATCAGGTGAAAGCCGGTGATACGGTGGTCGTTGTGTCTGCCATGAAGATGGAGAGCGAATTCAAAGTAAAGAACGATCGGCTTATAAAGGAGATCAAGGTGTGCGAAGGGGATACTGTTGATGCATATCAAACCCTGGTGGTTATTGAATAATTAAACCCTGAAAAGATGACAACACTGGAGGATAAACTCAAACAGTTTGACGAAAAGAGTAAGCTTGCTGAACTTGGTGGCGGACAGGACCGGATTGACAAACAGCATGCGAAAGGAAGGCTGACAGCCCGTGAACGTATCCAGCTGCTTCTCGATCCCGGATCTTTTGTGGAAAAAGATAAATTCCTGACACACCGGTGCCACGACTTCGGGATGGAAAATCAGAAGGTTCTCGGAGACGGGGTTGTAACCGGATATGGAAAGATCGACGGCCGAATCGTTTTCGTTTTTGCACAGGACTTCACCGTTTTCGGTGGAACTCTGAGTCGCGCAAATGCAGATAAGATCATCAAGATCATGGACCTGGCCCTGCATATGGGCGCTCCGGTAATTGGGTTGAACGATTCGGGCGGTGCACGGATTCAGGAAGGTGTTGAGAGCCTTGCCGGCTATGCCGACATCTTCTACCGCAATACGAAATGCTCGGGTGTAGTCCCGCAAATATCGGCGATCCTGGGCCCCTGTGCCGGCGGCGCTGTTTACTCTCCTGCACTCACCGACTTCATCTGCATGGTGAGAGATACCAGCTATATGTTTGTTACCGGCCCTGATGTAATCAAGACCGTCACACACGAAGAAGTTACCATGAATGATCTCGGTGGCGCCATAACCCACAACTCCAAAAGCGGTGTGGCACATCTGCTGGCAGAGAATGATGAGCAAGCGATGATCATGTTGCGGGAACTGATGAGTTTCCTGCCTTCCAATAACATGGAAGAGTCACCTATACGCCCCTGCACCGATGACATTCGCCGGGCTGACGAAAAGCTTACTACCCTTGTTCCCGACGACCCAAATAAGCCCTACGATATAAAGGAGTTGATCACCACAGTGGTCGACCACAATAATTTTTTCGAGATCCAGCCCCATTTCGCCATGAACATGGTGATCGGCTTCGGCCGGTTTGATGGTCGATCTGTTGGAATCGTAGCTAACCAACCTGCTCACCTGGCGGGAGTACTCGATATCCAATCTTCCATGAAAGCTGCACGTTTTATTCGGTTCTGCGATTGCTTCAACATCCCTATCGTCACTTTCGTCGATGTTCCGGGATTCCTGCCCGGCACTACCCAGGAGTGGGGCGGAATCATCAAACATGGAGCAAAATTGCTTTACGCCTATTGCGAAGCAACCATCCCGCGGATTACCGTGATCACCCGCAAGGCTTACGGGGGAGCGTATGATGTGATGTCTAGCAAGCACATTGGAGGGGATGTGAACTTTGCTTACCCCACAGCCGAAATCGCTGTGATGGGGCCTGAAGGAGCTGTCAACATCTTATTCAAAAAAGACAACCTCACACCAGAAGCCCGTCAAAAAGCGGTTGATGATTACAAAAACACATTCGCCAGCCCCTATAAAGCTGCTGAACTGGGTTATGTGGATGAGATCATACACCCGAAGGAGACCAGGTACCGTCTGATTCAGGCTCTTGAGATGACTCAGACCAAAACCAAATCGGGGCCGCCAAGGAAACATGGAAATATACCATTATAATATATTTTTCATAAAAACTTGGTGTATGAGGAATTAGTTTGTACCTTTGCACTGATTTTGAGAGTTATGATGAGATGAGGGGACCACAAGTCCCCTCTTTTATTGGAAATCTGTTGGATTATCTGGACCCATGATACTGAAAGATCGAATTGAAAAAATTATTTCCGACCATTTCAACGAGAGCGATCACTTTCTGGTTGAAGTGAAGCTGAAACCGGGCAACAAGATTACCGTCTTTATTGATGGTGACAGGGGTATTACAATAGACGACTGCAAAGAGATTACACGATTGATCGAATCGAAATTCAACCGTGACGAAGAAGATTACGATCTTATGGTATCATCGGCCGGTGCTGATAGCCCCCTGAAACTTCCCAGACAGTATTTCAAACATGTAGGCAGGGAGTTAGAGATCACAAACACAATGGGCGAAATCATTTTCGGAAAGATGATAGCTGCCAGCCAGGAAGCCATCGAACTGGAACATAAACCTGGCAAAAAAGAGAGGCAAAAACCAAATACAATCATACCATTCAATCAAATCAAGGAGGGGAAAGTGATACTCGCTTTCAAGTGATAGGGTGATGGAGTGATGAAATATCCAGCATCATGACTTCATGACTTTATGACCTAATGACTTAATGACTTAATGACAAACAAACAATGGAACAACTCAATTTAGTCGAAACCTTTTCTGAATTCAAGGAATTCAAGAATATTGACAGGGAAACGATGATGATCATCCTGGAGGATGTCTTCAAGCATATGCTGACGAAACAGTTTGGCTCAGCCGACAACTTCGACATCATCGTCAACATCGACAAGGGTGACCTGGAGATCTGGAGAAACCGGATCATCGTGGAAGACGACGCAGTGGAGGATGAAAACATCCAGGTACCACTCTCAGAAGCTATTAAAATCGAACCCGACTTCGAGGTTGGGGAAGAGCTTTCTGAAGAGATCAAGCTGCTGAGTTTCGGTCGCCGGGAGATTCTTTCGATCCGTCAGAACCTGATATCCAAGATCCAGGAGTACGAGAAAAACAACATCTTCCTGAAATACAAGGAGAAGATCGGAGAGATCATCACCGGAGAGGTTTACCAGGTGTGGAAAAAAGAGATCCTGGTACTTGACGACGAAGGGATCGAACTGATCCTGCCGAAGTCGGAACAGATCCCTTCAGATTTTTATCGCAAAGGAGATTCTATCCGTGCGGTGGTTTCAAAAGTGGAGATGAAAAACAACACTCCTTATATCATTCTCTCCAGAACTTCAGAGGCTTTCCTCGAGCGACTTTTCGAATCCGAAGTACCGGAAGTATACGATGGTCTCATCAGCATCCGAAAGATTGTCAGGGTCCCTGGAGAACGTGCCAAGATCGCCGTGGAATCATACGATGACAGGATCGACCCGGTGGGTGCCTGTGTAGGGATGAAAGGTTCCCGAATCCATGGGATTGTCAGGGAGCTAAAGAATGAGAATATCGACGTGATCAACTTTACCAACAATCCATCTCTCTTTATCCAGCGGGCCCTGAGTCCGGCCAAGGTGACCTCTATCGCAATCGATGAGCCGAACAAAAAGGCAGATGTATTCATGAAGCCCGACCAGGTATCTCTCGCTATTGGGAAAGGTGGTTACAACATCAAACTGGCCGGAAAGCTGAGTGGGTACGAGATTGATGTTTACCGTGATACGGATTTTGACAATGAAGATGTTGACCTACAGGAGTTTTCAGACGAAATCGACCAATGGATCATCGACGAGATGAAAGCGATTGGTTGCGATACGGCTAAGAGTGTCCTTGACCTTGAAGTGGCCGAATTGGTTAAACGAACTGACCTTGAAGAAGAGACTGTTAACGAAGTAATTCGCATATTAACCGCTGAGTTTGAATAAAAAGCCCTAATTTTACCGCCAATTTTATTGGCAGGGAATGAACAGAACTATATGAGTGAAGGCAAAGCATCAATCAGGTTAAGCAAGGCAGCCCGGGAATTCAACATTGGGATTTCCACGGTTCTGGATTTCCTGAATAAAAAAGGATTCAAACTGGACCGGGATCCCAATGCCAAGTTATCCCAGGAAATGTACACCCTGCTGATGAGTGAATTCGCCTCGGAAAAGCATGTGAAAGAGGAGGCAAAGAAGATCGGATTGCAATTCGGCGGAAATGAGACCATCACGATTGCAGACAAGCGTGATGTTTTTGAGGATCAGGAGAAAGAAATGGATGATTTGATCATCAAGAACGTATCGCTGGGATTCGGGAACAAGCCTTCGGAAGTTGTTAAAAAAGAAGAGCCCGTAAAGGAAAAACGATCTGCTTCTGTTCCTAAACCTCCCGCCGATAAGAAGATTGTAAAAACTGAAGAGAAAGAAGAAGAGAAGGATAAAAAGGTTGTTGAGGTCACTGATAAAGAAGAGGTAAAAGAGGACTTAAAGGTAGCGGAGAAGTCTAAAGAGGCTGGCGAAGAGCCCGAAGCAATTCCCGCCACAACAAAGGAAGCCGCTAAAGATGAGCACGTTTCCGCCCTGAAGATCCTTGGAAAGATGGACCTTCCGGCAGTGAGTAAGAGAGGATCAAGAAAAGGGAAAGATAAGAAGCAGGAAGAGAAAGCCGTAACAGAGGTTACCTCTGTTCCAACACCTGCAGCGGCAGAAGCAGCAGCAGCAATAGTTCCGGCACCAGTTGTTGAGGAAGAACCAGCCACTCCGGAAGAGACGGTTCCCGCGGTTGAAGAGGTTCCCCCTCCTGCCAGGAAAGCGCAACCAGACAATTTTCTCGCTACTGAACGAATCAAATTAGAAGGTCCAACAATTCTTGGTTCCATGATTCTTCCGGAGACAAGAAAAGCTGAAAAGAAACAACCTGTAGCCTCTTCATCCGATGATTCTACGAAATCGAAAAAGAAGAAGCGTAAGAGGATCAAACGGCAACCCGGAGAACCAGGGGCAAACCTGCAGACAGATGTGTCAAAAAGCCGGGGACGTGATAAGAAACCATCCCGGGATGTTCAGAAGCCTGATATCTCAGAAGAAGATATTGAACGCCAGATCAAAGAGACTCTGAGTCGTCTCAGCCCAACAGGCAAATCAAAAGCATCCAAATACCGCCGTCAAAAACGGGAAGCTGCCAGTCAGCACATGCATGAAGAACAGGAGCGGATCGCTGAAGGAAAGCGTTTCATTCAGGTGACTGAGTTTGTCACTGCCAATGAGTTGGCTACCATGATCAATGTCCCTGTTACCGATGTTATCTCGACTTGTATGACCCTCGGTATGTTCGTCTCGATCAACCAGCGGCTCGATGCAGAAACATTGAGTCTTGTGGCTGAAGAGTTTGGATATAAAGTGGAGTTCGTCAGTGTTGAGGTACAGGAGGCTATTGACCTGGCCGACGAAACAGAGGATGGCGAAGGCCTTGTCTTCCGTCCGCCCATTGCCACTGTAATGGGTCATGTGGACCATGGAAAAACAAAACTGCTTGACTACATCCGCAGTGCCAACGTTGTGGCTGGAGAGGCCGGAGGCATCACCCAGCATATCGGGGCATATGAAGTACTTCTTGAAAACGGAAAAGCGATCACATTCCTTGACACCCCTGGTCATGAAGCCTTTACAGCCATGCGTGCCCGTGGGGCTAAAGTGACCGATGTTGCCATCATCGTAATTGCTGCCGACGAAACCGTGATGCCACAAACCCGGGAAGCAATTAATCACGCACAAGCTGCAGGTGTTCCGATTGTCTTTGCAATCAATAAAATGGATAAGCCTAATGCCAACTCCGAAAAAATCAGGGAAGAGCTCTCTAAGCTGAACATCCTGGTTGAAGAGTGGGGCGGGAAATACCAGACTCAAGAGATCTCGGCCAAGGAGGGTACCAATGTGAAGCTACTGTTGGAAAAAGTTCTCCTGGAAGCCGAAATGCTTGATTTGAAAGCCAATCCTGATAAGATGGCTTCCGGCACCGTGATTGAATCTTCGTTGGACAAAGGCAGGGGATATATTTCAAAACTACTTGTCCAGAGCGGCACCCTGCGGATGGGCGATATTGTGGTGGCGGGATCAACCTTTGGCAAGGTGAAGGCAATGTATAACGAACGGAACCAGCTTGTTAAACTGGCAGGCCCCTCTACCCCTATCCTCATGCTTGGGTTGAATGGTGCACCACAAGCCGGCGACGGATTCAATGTGTTAATTGATGAACGGGAAGCCAAATCGATTAGTAACAAACGGTTGCAGCTTCAGCGTGAACAAGGTATCCGGACGCAAAAACACATCACACTTGACGAAATCGGTCGCCGGATTGCCATTGGAGACTTCAAGGAGCTTAATATCATCGTGAAAGCCGATGTTGACGGTTCAGTTGAAGCCCTGGCTGATTCGCTGATCAAGCTCTCAACAGAAAATGTCATTGTCAATGTGATCCTCAAATCGGTGGGTCAGATTACTGAATCGGATGTCCTGCTCGCTTCAGCCTCTAACGCTATTATTGTCGGCTTCCAGGTCCGTCCATCTATTTCCGCACGGAAGCTTGCCGAACAGGAACAAATTGACATCAGACTCTATTCGATTATCTATCAGGCAATTGAAGAGATCAAGGCAGCCATCGAAGGGATGCTCGCACCTGAAATCGAGGAGAAAATACTCTGTAACGTCGAAGTACGTGACGTCTTCAGGATCACAAAAGTGGGAACAATTGCAGGCTGCCTCGTTCTCGACGGAAAGATTACACGTAACACCAAAGTTCGTATCATTCGCGATGGTATTGTTGTCTACACCGGACATCTGGCTTCACTCAAACGGTTCAAAGATGATGTGAAAGAAGTGAATAGTGGGTATGAATGCGGACTCAACATTGAGAGTTTCAATGACATCAAAGTTGGTGACATCATTGAAGGTTACGAAATTATCGAAATCAAGCGGAAGCTTTAATCTCCCTTTCTGAAAACGGTTTGGGCCCGGTCGGGACCCAGGGAAATAATCTCAACCGGTAGGCTGGTTGCATCTTCAATGTATGAGGTGTATGCTTTGAAATTTTGCGGAAGAGTTTCAAACCCCGACGACCCATCAAGGGAACTATTCCATCCGGGTAGGGTTTGGTAGAGAGGATGAATTCGTTCATCACCCAGATCAAATGGAAGCCTGTTACCCGGGATGCCTTCCTGCTCATAGTATGTACAAACCTGGATCTCTTCCAGATTGTTCATCACATCAGCCTTCATCATAATCAACCGGTTAACCCCATTCAGCATGATGGCATAGTTTAATGCAGGCAAATCAAGCCATCCACAACGTCGTGGGCGGCCAGTTGTACTGCCAAATTCATTCCCGGCTTTTCGCAGGTGGTCTCCAGTGCTATCATGAAGTTCTGTAGGGAATGGCCCTCCGCCAACACGCGTACAGTAAGCTTTGAACACACCATATACCGTTCCTATCCTGCCAGGGGCAATGCCTAACCCGGCACAAACACCGGCTGTAATCGTATTTGAGGAGGTGACAAATGGGAAGGACCCGAAGTCAATATCCAGGAGCGTTCCCTGAGCTCCTTCTGCCAGGACGGATTTTCCGGAATTAATGCAATCATTCAGGTAGTACTCACTATCGATAAATGTATACTCTTTCAGCCGTTTTATAGCATCCAACCAAACCTCTTCATATTCATCAAATGGCAATCCGTCAATCAGATAGTTTCCATAATCAAATTGATACTGACGAACGATTTCCAGGTGCCGCTCCTTCAGATGCGTATAACAGCTGTTGAAACCTGAATCGCTCAGATTTCCGACCCTTAATCCCGATCGGCTATATTTATCAGTATATGCAGGCCCTATTCCTTTCAGCGTGGAGCCGATCTTCTCAATGCCTTTTGAAGCTTCATACGCAGCATCAAGCAACCTGTGAGAAGGAAGGATCAGGTGGGCCCGGCGTGAAACAAGCAGGTTATCTTCCGGTTTAATATTGGCAGCATGCAACGCATCAACCTCTTTGAATAAAATATACGGATCAATGATGACCCCATTACCAATCACATTTTGTTTCTCGGGATGAAAAATCCCCGATGGAATGGTATGAAGGATAAATTTCTTTCTGTCAAATTCAATGGTATGGCCAGCATTCGGGCCACCTTGGAAACGGGCAATAACATCATAGCGGGGCGTGAATACATCTACGATTTTACCTTTCCCTTCATCTCCCCACTGCAATCCTAAAATAACATCAACCTTCATTTAGCGGGGAGTTTATTTCTGCTCTTTTGAATTTCCGTAAAAGGTAAGTGAATAGTGGGTGATATCTACGTTAAAAAGGTCATTCACATGAGCTTTGATCTCCTCAATCCTGGGGTCGTGGAACTCGAGCACTTCACCTGTTTCATCGAAAATGAAGTGATCGTGTTGGGTTATCATGTTTGTCTTCTCAAACTGGGCGTAATTCGTTCCAAACTGATGCTTGGTAACCAGGCCGCAATCCAGAAGCAATTCTATCGTGTTATAGAGCGTAGCTCGGCTGACCCTGTATTTATGGTTCTTCATCCGAATGTACAATGTCTCGATGTCAAAATGACCTTCAGTAGCAAAGATCTCTTTCAAAATGGTGAAGCGCTCCGGGGTTTTCCGGTGACCATGCTGTTCGAGGTAATCTGTAAAATGCTTCCTTATATTATCGAATGAATCTTCAGCTATTTTCTTCATCATTAATGAAATTTTCCGATAAAAGTACAAAAATAAGTTTATTTAGACATGATTCAAATAATTTTTTTAATCAACGCGGGTAACATTTCTGACCCCTTCTATCTCCCTGAGGTTCATTAATAACCTGTTAAGTGTGCTAACATCCGTTACAAACAACCTGATCTCACTGTCGGTGTACCCGTTATCAGTATTCAGGGAAAAGGATTTGATATTGAGATGCAACTCAGAGGAGATTACCCTTGAGATGTCAAGCAGCATACCCATTCTGTCTATGCCCGCAATTTTTATCCTGGTAACAAAGGAGATAGACTCCCTGTTGGCCCATGTTATTTTTACCATCTTATTCCCGAAACTCGACATCAGTTCAATGGCTCTTGGACATTTCGTGCGGTGAATCTGAATCGGGAGATGTTCAGATGCAACAAGGCCAATAACATCGTCGCCGGGGATGGGGTTACAGCATAGAGCCACTTCAAAGCCCCGGTTCCCTGCTTCACCCTCTAGATTCCCCGACAAACCAGAGGTATTTATGGCCGTTTCCTTTTCCTTACCCGGACTCACAACTTCTTTTGCTTTTGCTTTGGTAACTGGCTTGGTAAGGAAGTTCAGCCAGCCACCCTTCATGTTTGCGGTAGCAAATGCCTTTACATCTTTGATCCCAATTTTATCCTGGGAAGCCGCATAATAAAGATCGGTGAGGGAAGTGAAATTAGCTGATACCTGAAAATGCTTGATGTTCTCTGCTGTAGCCTCTATATTGGACTTCTCAAACCATCGTACGAGGTTTTCCTCGCCAAGCGCCCTGAATTTGCGTTTATGCTCCTTAACACTCTGCTTGATGTTGCTCTTTGCCCTCGTGGTCACCACATAATCGAGCCACTCGTCCCGGGGGGATTGCCTTGATGAAGTAAGGATCTCAATCTGCTGCCCGTTTTTCAGCTGAGCGTTTATCGGGACCAATTTCTTATCCACTTTGGCGCCAATGCAGGTATTGCCAATCTCGGAATGGATTGCATAAGCAAAATCAAGGACAGAACTGTTTGCCGGAAGGGTTCGCAGTTCTCCCTGGGGAGTGAATATCGAAATCTCATCGAGGAAGAGGTAACCTTTAATATCATCGATGAAGGCGAGCGCATTGTCATCTGATGAATCCAGCATCTCCTTGATACGATCCAACCACCGGTCGAGCTGACTGCTAACTTTGATCGTATCCTTGTATTTCCAGTGCGCTGCATACCCTTTCTCTGCAATCTCATCCATCCGTTTCGAGCGGATCTGAATCTCAACCCACTGCCCGTTATGACTCATGACCGTGGTGTGCAGGGCTTCATACCCATTGGCCTTTGGTATCGATATCCAGTCTCGTAATCGCTCCATATTTGGCCGGTAGATGTCGGTTATGATGGAGTAGGCTGTCCAGCAATCTGCCTTTTCCGTTTCAAGAGGAGAGTCAATGATGATCCTAATCGCGAATACATCGAAGACCTCCTCGAACGGGACCTCCTTATACTGCATCTTCTCCCATATGGAGGCAATGGATTTCTCACGGCCTGAAATACTAAATTTAAAGCCCTGATCGCTCATGGCCTGCCGGATCGGGTTGATGAATTTATTGATGAACCGGATTCTCTCCCGTTCCGACTCTTTAAGCTTATTTGAGATTGCTTCAAAAATTTCAGGGTCGGTATACTTCATTGCCAGATCTTCCATCTCTGTTTTGATGGCATGAAGGCCAAGCCGGTGTGCCAGGGGAGCATAAAGGTAGATCGTCTCCGAAGCTACCTTCAGTCGCTTCTCGTCAGTCAATGCATCCAGTGTTCTCAGGTTATGAAGCCGATCGGCCAGTTTGATAAGGATAACCCTCACATCATCCGAAAGTGTCAGTAAGATCTTGCGAAAGTTTTCTGCCTGGATAGATGCAGTCTTGTGGTCAAAAATTCCTTTGATCTTTGTAAGCCCGTCAATGATTGTGGCCACTTTATCTCCAAATAGGCCCCTGACGTCTTCCAACGTAAATTCAGTATCTTCAACAACATCATGAAGCAATGCACAAACGATGGATGTCATTCCAAGACCAATCTCACGGGCACAGATGATAGCTACTTCCAGTGGATGGTAGATATAAGGTTCCCCGCTCTGCCGCCGCATATCTTTATGCGCCTCCAAAGCCATATTGAATGCTTTCCTAACCATCTTGCGGTCCTCCTCCTTTTTGGGGAGCCAGACTTTCATCAGGTACCGGTAACGCCGGAGTATCTCCTTATTTTCAGCTTCCGAATCAAAGTTGGACATACCGAGAATTCTGATTTTGTTGGGATTGCAAAAATAGTTAAATTTAAAATGGGAAATTTAGTACTTTTGATCAGCATTTCCAGATCTCTTCAACTTCTATGTCTGTCCGCTTCTGCCACCGGCTACTGATCCTCTCTATCTCGCTCATCGCGTATCCCCTATCACTGATCGCCACACATCAGCGTGCTGCTGAGATTACCTACCGACATATTTCAGGCCTCACCTATGAGATCACCCTCATCTCCTACACCTTTACACCAAGTCCGGCAAACGCCTACCGCGATTACCTTACCATACACTGGGGGGATGCTACTACCAGCGAGATCCGCAGAGTGGAGATCCAGTACCTTCCCAATGAGATCTCCTATAACAGGTACATAGGAGAACACACCTTTGCCGGGCCTGCCACATATACCATCTCCTGCGAAGACCCTAACAGGAACGGAGGAATCCTCAACATCCCAAATTCGATCAATGTACCTCTGTTCATATACTCCGAACTGGTAATCAGTCCCTTTATCGGAGGGTATAACAACTCTCCTGTGTTGCTGTTGCCTCCCATTGACAACGCTTGTGTAAATCAACCATTTCTTCATAACCCTGGAGCTTACGATGTGGATGACGACAGCCTATCCTATCGGTTAGTGACCTGCCTTGGGGCCATGGGACTTCCCATCCTTGGCTACTCACTCCCTCCGGCTACCGACTCCCTGATATTGAACCCCGTAACCGGAGACCTTTCCTGGGTCACACCTCCCCAGCAGGGGGAGTACAACATTGCCATCCTGATCGAAGAGTGGCGTGATGGCACAAAAATTGGCAGCGTATTACGGGACATGCAGATCATTGTGATCGCATGCAACAACCAGCCACCGGTTATTGAACTCTTGAAGGACACTTGCGTGGAGGCAGGGCAAACCCTAACATTCCCTGTCAGAGCCTACGATCCCGATTCCAACATGGTCACACTCACGGCCACTGGAGGACCATTCTTATTAGCCGACCATAGTGCCACAATAAATCCTAATCCTGCCACCGATTCGGCTCATGTCACCGCCATATTCAACTGGCAAACCATTTGTGATCATGTGAAGATCAATCCCTACCAGGTGTTTTTCAAAGCCCAAGACAACAGTAAACCTGTAAGTCTCACGGATATTAAATCCATGAAGATACGGGTGGTGGGCCCGGCCCCGGAAAACCTTACCGCTACACCGCTTGGCACTACTATCACGCTCAATTGGGATAATTACACATGCGAAAATGCATCGGGATTCTATATTTACCGCAAAGCCGACTCGTCAGGGTTTATCCCTTCCTATTGCGAGACAGGAGTACCACCCTATTTAGGATATAGCAGGATTGCTATCCTCAATGTATTGGCTCAAACGAGTTTTCTCGACAATAACAACGGACAGGGGCTTAGCCCAGGAGTGAAATATTGCTACCTGGTAACAGCCTGGTACCCCGACAAAGCTGAAGGATACGCCTCCAACGAAGCCTGCGCCACCCTGAAGAAAGATGTTCCTGTAATCACCAACGTAAGCATCCGGATTACTGACACGGCGAATGGATCACTTTACCTGGCATGGTCGAAACCCACTGAACTCGACACCATTCAGGCACCTGGCCCCTACTCCTATGTAATTACACAAGCCAGATCAGACCAACCTACCCAATTCACACCAATCCACAGCTATAATGAGTTGAATGACACAATTTTCATTGATACCCTGCTTAACACAGAGAACTACTCATTTATATACAGGATTGACCTTTACAACAAGACACCAGGTATGGAGTTCCTGATAGGTTCGTCACAGCAGGCTGAATCAATGTTTCTGGAGATAACTCCCACCGACAAGAAACTGATCCTGGCCTGGAAGGTCGAAGTGCCCTGGAGCAACCTCAATTATTCGATCTTCCGGTACGACAGCCAGCAAACCCTCTTCGACTCGATAGGTTTCTCTACTGAACCCCTTTATACAGACAACGGACTGGCGAACGGAACCAGCTACTGTTATTATGTTCAGAGCCGTGGGAAATATTCGGGGGGAGGGTTTGTTGACCCGATCATCAATTTTTCCCAGATAAACTGTGCAATCCCGGTTGATGATATTCCACCGTGTGCTCCGGTACTCTCGATTCATACCGACTGTGAAAACGCAATCAACATCCTTTCATGGATCAATCCTGATGATACCTGTACCCTCGACATCATCAAATATTACATCTGGTACGCTCCAAACCAGAGCCAGGCGTTGGAAGTCATCGACTCTCTTTTAAGCATTTCCGATACCACATATGAGCATAAGCAACCACAATCAATCGTGGGCTGTTACTGCGTTTCCGCCATTGATTCAGCTGGCAACCAGAGTGCCCAAAGCAATATCATCTGCATCAACAACACCGACTGTCCTGTTTACCGCCTGCCAAAGGTTTTCACGCCCAACGGAGATGCCTGGAACAACCTCTTCGAACCATTTCCCTACACCTCTGTTGAGAGCATAAACTTAAACATCTTCGACCGATGGGGGAAAGAGGTATTCCACACCAATGACCCTGAGATTGACTGGGATGGAAAAGACCAGTCGACCAACCAACCATGCAGTGACGGAGTCTACTTTTACGTCTGCGACGTTTTTGAGATTACCCTCACCGGGATTAAAAAGCGGACGCTCCAGGGGGCGGTTACGATTTTACGGTAGAGACGCGAATAATCGTGTCCTTACAAATCGTATCTTTGCGCCGTGAAAAACATTCGCAATTTTTGCATCATTGCCCATATTGATCATGGGAAGAGTACGCTGGCCGACCGGTTGCTGGAGATGACAAAGACCATCATGGAGCGGGATTACCAGGACCAGGTGTTGGATAATATGGACCTTGAGAGGGAGCGAGGCATCACCATCAAGAGTCATGCCATCCAGATGAAGTACAATCTGGATGATGAAGATTATATCCTGAACCTGATCGACACACCGGGCCATGTGGATTTCTCCTATGAGGTCTCCCGGGCGATCGCAGCCTGTGAGGGAGCTCTTCTGGTGGTAGATGCCACCCAGGGCATCCAGGCCCAGACCATTTCCAACCTTTACATGGCTGTCGATTATGACCTTCAAATCATCCCTGTGCTCAATAAGATTGACATGGATAATGCGATGATTGAAGAGGTGAAAGACCAGATTGTGGAGACGCTGGGATGTAACCGCGATGAAATTATCGAAGCCAGTGCGAAGTTTGGACACGGGATCGATCTGATCCTCGAAGATATTGTTCACAAAATACCTCCTCCCAAAGGCGACCCGGAAGCTCCACTTCAGGCATTGATCTTCGACTCTGTATTCAACTCCTACCGGGGCATCATAGCCTATTTCAGGGTTTTCAACGGAACCCTGAGGAAAGGGGATAAAGTGAAGTTTGTAAACGCCGGCAGCCAATATGAAGCCGATGAGGTAGGGATCCTGGGGATGAAACCCGAACCCAGGCAGGTGCTTCTGGCAGGAGATGTCGGATACATAATCTCCGGAATTAAAACCAGCAAAGAGGTGCAGGTGGGAGACACCATCACCCATGTGGCACGGCCGTGCAGGCAGGCTATCGATGGCTTTGAGATGGTCAAGCCAATGGTCTTTGCAGGGATCTATCCCGTGGATGCGGATGACTATGAAGAACTCCGCGACTCCCTGGAGAAGCTTCGGCTCAATGATGCCTCTCTCTCTTTTGAACCTGAATCATCTATGGCACTGGGCTTTGGCTTCAGGTGTGGTTTCCTGGGATTACTCCATATGGAGATCGTGCAGGAGCGGCTCGACAGAGAATTCGACATGGATGTGATTACAACTGTTCCCAACGTATCCTATAAGGTCTTTACTAACAAAGGAGAGGTTATCGAAGTGCACAATCCATCAGGGCTTCCTGATTCCACGCTTGTTGACCATATAGAAGAGCCATACATCTCGGCAAATATCCTTACCCGGTCAGAATATGTGGGTGCCATTATGCGCCTTTGCATTGACAAACGGGGAGTTCTGAAAAACCAGGTCTACCTGACAACAGACCGAACTGAGCTAACTGTCGAGCTTCCTCTCGGTGAGATCGTCTTTGACTTTTACGACAGGCTGAAGAGCATCTCCAAAGGATATGCCTCTTTCGATTATTACCAGTCGGGATTCAAAGAGGCGCAGCTGGTCAAACTCGACATCCTGCTCAACAGCGAACCGGTAGATGCCTTATCCACCTTGCTTCACCGCGATCATGCCTATGATTTTGGCCGCAGATTTTGCCTGAAGCTCAAAGAGTTTATTCCCCGTCAACAGTTCGACGTAGCCATACAGGCCGCGATCGGTGCCAAAATCATTGCACGCGAAACGGTAAAAGCCCTCCGCAAAGATGTGACAGCCAAGTGTTATGGCGGTGACATCACCAGAAAGCGCAAACTCCTCGAAAAACAGAAGAAAGGCAAGAAGCGAATGCGCCAGATCGGCAACGTCGAAGTTCCCCAGAAAGCGTTTCTGGCAATACTGAAGCTGGATAGCTAGATTAGATGGCAATTTGTGCAATTTCGTCTTTTTTACTGTAACTTTTTTTCTGTACCCTCGTCTTATTGTCTTGAACCAAAATCACTCGAAGCATGAAAAAAGTTAACGTAGTTCTGACGATTGCATTGGCAGCCACGCTGATCTTCATCTTACCGGGGAAATCAAAAGGGCAGGACGATGAAAATCATGGTCACAAACATAAATTTAATAAATCAGAAGTCATCGTAAGCGGGGTCAAGATCCAGAATAGGGGTAGCGACTCCGTTGTCATTTATATTGACAAAAAAGAGCACTTTCATGGCTGTGGTGGTACAAATTGGAGTACCTTCCCCTTTTACTGTAAAAAAGGGAAATTCAACGGCCATTGGGCCGGTATTGATTTTGGCTGGAACGGTTATGTAAACAAGGATTTCACTATGAATTTCGGCCCTGGCAACCAGTATCTGGACATGAACACAGCCCGCTCCCTGATGATCAACCTCAACCCATTTGAGTTGAATGTCAATATTGCGAAAAATAAATTCGGGTTCATCTCCGGATTAGGCTTTTCGCTGAATAATTACTACTACAGCGGCGCCTATACCCTAATCGGTGATTCCTCTACGTTAAAGGCGTACAACACGGTTGATGATAAAGGAAAAACTGTAGGTATGAAAGTTAACAAGCTCTTTGTCTCCTACATCACTATTCCTCTGCTGTTTGAATACCAGACAAACCCGGGACACCGGATCAACAGTTTCCACTTTACATTTGGTGTAATTGGCGGATTACGTTTGCAGACCTATCAGAAACAGCGCCTCTACCAATGGCAGGACACTTACTTCCTTGCTGATGATAACGGAAAAAAGGTAGCCTCTTTCTATGCTGACAATGCCTTGATCAGAAATCATGACCCGTATCACCTGAACCCATTCAAACTCGACGCTACCGTCAGGGTGGGCTGGTCTTATCTGAACCTCTTCGCCACCTACTCCCTGACCCCTATGTACCAGAAAAACAAAGGGCCGGAATTATATCCGTGGAGTGTTGGTATTATGCTATTGGGTTGGTAATCCGGTATGGATGACCCATGGGTCGTCCGTATAGGTTATTCAAAAAATCGTTCCTGGAAATTTACCAGGAACATTTTTTTTGTAGCCCGGGTTACGGCTGTATATAGCCACCGCAAGTACTCTACGTTGAGCATTTGTTCTGTCATGTAACCCTGGTCTATAAATACGGTATCCCATTGCCCTCCCTGGGTTTTGTGACAGGTTAGGGCGTAAGCAAATTTCACCTGCAGCGCATTGAAATGGGGACTGGCTTTTACTTTCTCCACGCGCTCACGGCGTGACCGCAGGTCGGCATAGTCCTCCATAACTGTTTGAAAGAGCCTGTTATTATCAGGTTGCTTCAGAGCGGCAGATTCAGAGGTAAGGGTATCGAGAATGATCTTGACATCCAGTTCGGGTTCATCCGGATAATCAATGAATCGGATAGTAATGTCGGCAAAACGGAACCCATAGATCTCTTCAAACTTCCTGATGCGGGTAATCTCGACGATGTCGCCGTTTGCGATAAATCCGGTGGAGGATTCCAGCGGAAGCCAGAAATAATTATTCTTAACCACCATCAGGTAATCCCCGGTTGTGATCTCTCCTTCGAGGAATAGAATCCTCCGCCGGATCTCGCGATTGAAGACGTTGGCACGTTTGTTCGACCGGCAGATGACTACATTGTTCTCCCGCTCCGACCCCGAATAGGCCTGGTTGAGCGCATCTTCCAGTTCAGGTCCGTTGATGCGGAAGACATCCGGAAAGGATTGCAGCTGAAAGAGGGGGAATCGGATCTCTTTATTGATGATCTCCTCCCGGATCAGGGTGGCGTTGACCAGAATCCCCGACTCCTGCGACTGTCTCACTACCTCGGTGAGTTCGAATAAGTCGATGGCCAGATCGTATCCTTTCTTGAGGAAAGCAGCATCCAGTGCCGGGCTGTAATCCAAGCCTACCGGCGGAAGCTGGGCGGCATCCCCGATAAAGAGCAGGCGACAGTTCTCGCCCGACTGTACATAAGCAAAGAGATCGTCGAGCAGGTTTCGTGTGGCGAACAGCTGTCCTTCCACCGGCATAGCATGCTGAATCATGGAGGCCTCGTCGACAATGAATAGGGTGTGCCGGTGCAGATTCTTCTGTAATTTCATCTCAATCTGACCCTCTTTGTTAGTCCAGGCAAAGTAGATCTTGCGATGAATTGTATGAGCTTGCTTACTTGTATATCCAGCCATCACCTTAGCCGCTCTTCCGGTAGGAGCCATCAGGATAGTTCGTTTCCCAAGAGCCGGCAAAACATTAACCAGTGCCTTGACTACCGTGGTTTTCCCGGTTCCTGCATAACCTTTCAGAAGGAATAGTGCATTAGCCTGCTTCCAGGAGATCGTGAGAAAAACTGCCAATTCACCCATGAGTTGTTCCTGCCCGGGTGTTGTGGCATGAGGAAACTCATGCAGGAGCAGGGATCTGACACGGTTGACATCCATAAATTCGGATTATTCGTACCGGAGTGAATCGATGGGATCGAGGTTCGCAGCTTTCTGGGATGGATAGATGCCAGAGATCAGGGCCACAGCAAAGCATACCACCACCCCCATGATAATCCAGACCCACGGGATGATGAAGGCGCTGCCAATAGCCAGTGAAATCACATTCCCGATGAGGATGCCAAGGATAATTCCCAGGGCGCCTCCCAACTGTCCAATGACAATAGCTTCCACCAGAAACTGGTTTCGGATAAGCCGTTTCGTGGCTCCAATGGCTTTGCGGATACCGATCTCCCGCGTACGTTCCGTTACCGATACAAGCATGATATTCATCAGCCCAATTGCCGCTCCCATCAGGGTAATCAGCCCGATGAATGTAGCGGCGATGGTGACATACCGGATATTTTCAATCAGCATCTTAGCGATCTCATCACTCTTAGTGATCTCGAACGACTCCTCCAGGCCAACAGGGACCTGACGGATGCTGCGGAGCAGCCCGGTGGCCTCCCCCACTCCGGCTTCCATCTGCTCCTGGTTGTTAACCATCACGCTGATGTTGTAAGACATATTTGGCCGGGGGAAGTAAACCCTGACGTTGTTGAGGGGTACGAAGCAGCTTCTGTCGCCACTGAATCCCATGCTGGAGCCCTTCTCTTTCAACACCCCTACAACACGGTATTTTCCTGAACCGATGGAGATAATCTTCCCAATCGGGTCCTCTTTATTCTTAAAGATATTTTTGACGACTTCAGGGCCTATCACAACCACACTTGTCCCATAGCTAGTTTCATCCGGAGTAAAGTTTCGCCCGTTTGCAATCTCATCTCCTGATGTTATGATATAATTCTCGTCAACGCCAATGACACGGGTATTGGGATTGGTTTTGTTGGATTCGAATTTCACGGTAGCAATGCCTGTAGCGTAGGTATAGACCGATGTGGAAGCCGGGAAATTAAACCGCTCTTTAAATTCCCAGGCCTGATCCAGGGTGATTGGTTCGTATCTTCGTTGTTTGTTTTGCTGACCTCCGATATGAACATTGAGTGACCTGTTACGGATCGTAAACGTGTTAGATCCCATCATGGAAAAATTGGTTGTAAGGAAATATTTGATGGAGTCTGTCGCTGTAAGGATCCCAACCAACGCCATAATACCGAAAGCAATGATGAGGATGGTGAGAATGCTACGAAGAAGGTGGCTCCTGATGGAATCGAGAGAGACCTTAATGTTTTCAAAGACAAGTGTTCGGTTCATCGGGAAACAGATTTTCAGTTTTTCTCTCCAAATGCCAGATCTCCTGCATCTCCCAGTCCGGGTACCAGGAAAAGCTGGGCAGTTAATTCTTCATCTATATCTCCAACCCAGATGGTGACATTCTTTTTGGGGATGGATTTCTTCAAGTGATTCACGCCCTCCATGCTGGCCAGAATGGCAGCAATGTGTACATGTGCCGGTTTGCCTCTTGCGATCAACTCTTTATAGGTATGCAACATGGATGATCCCGAAGCCATCATGGTATCACAGATGATCAATACTTTTCCATCAATCGGAGTGGAGGATGCATACTCAACGCTCATACTGAAGGTCCCGTCTTTGTGTGCCATTCTGTATGCTGATACAAAGGCATTGGAAGAACGGTCAAAGAATCTCAGGAAGCCATGATGAAATGGCAATCCTGCTCTCATGATTGTAGCCAGCACTGGGTATTGAGTTAAAACCGGAACGCTGGCAATGCCGAGGGATGTAACAACCTCTTTCTCTTTGAATACCAGATCTTTACTTATCTCGTAGGCAAAGATTTCACCTATCCGTTCGAGGTTATTGCGAAAACGAAGGCTGTCTTGCTGAATTTCGACATCACGGATCTCTGCCATATACTGGTTAAGCATGGAGTGGGATTGGCCCAGAAGCCGAACCATGGATGGATATTTCATAAATGGGTCATTTCAAACAAAGATACGAAAATTCAGATTCTCCGGATCTGTTTGTAAAAAGGGATCCGGGATATTCTAACAAATGGGTAGGTCGTTTCCCGGGCACCGAAACTTTTATAAAACCGGCCCAGATTCGGATCGTTTCCCCCTTCAAAATCGAGTAGTGCCGGTTGGCCTGCATTCTCCCTTATAAAGGTATCGAGCAGGAAAAACATAGCGCCGTTGCTCCGGGTTGAGAAGTCGGAAGCCGCCAGCAACAGGATAAATCGCGTGCGATCCTTCAGAAAGAAGGCCCCAGCATCAATCTCTCCTTCACGGGATCCGGCGCCCATCAGAATTCCTGATGCATTTTTCACGCTATGTGAAATGATCTTTTCAATGGTAATATAATCCCGATATTTCAGTTTCCCCTCCTGTTTTCCGAAATTATTCCTGAAGAGGCTGATCAATTCATCAGTGGAAACCTTCCGTTGCACCGTCACCTCTGCATCAACAGCTTTTCTGATATTGCGTTTGGCATTCTGGGAATACCGCCCACTAATCTCATCATAGGGGTAGATTAGTTCCAATTCATGATTTTTACGGGGAATCACCTCAAACTGCGACGAGTCAACCTTGTTGAAACCATTCAGGTGGATCTCGACCAATTTGAATTTCGTTGGAATGGCATCAAGAAAACGGGTAACCAGATCCTGAGACAGAAGATCCATGGTAAAGACCCCCAATTGCTGGGTGAAGAAGGGCTGGGCCAGGTAAGAGATTCCAGGCTTCCGTTTGTGTGTGAGTGGAAACACGCTCCGATAGTCATCCTCAATGAGAGCATCCCAATCCGGAGAGACCAGGTCGAGGTACCAGGATAATCCATAGACAAAGGAGTTTACTGATTTCCTGATGCAACGATCCCATTGCATCTTATCGATCTGTTTATGTGGGAGGTAGCGGATCATGGGTTGCTGGTTGCTGGTTGCTCATTCCTCATTCTCTAGCCGCCTCTTTTACGACTTCCTCGTAAAGTGTTCGCCAACCTTTCCACCGGCCTGAATCGGAGAGGCTCTCATTATGCCATAGGCTGATAAACTCTCCATTGAACAAACGAACTTCATCGATGATTTGTTTTATCTCGAAAAGACTCTCATCCGGTGTTAGACGAAGATAATCGCGGAAGGTGACATCCATGACCGGCACCGGATGTAACCGCAATGGCTTTTCTTCATTTACCGTAAGATCAAAAAAAGTGAAGGGATGAGCGATTCCGGCACGAAAACCAGGATGAGACGCGTACCCCATTGAATATTCATCGTGTATACCCTGTTTGACCAGTTGACGGAATGTATCAGGCAGGATGAATTTTAAAAAATGCTGACGGCTCCGGGTAATCTTCTTTTCCGTTGCCTTACCCAGACCCTCGATTTCTTTCTGCAGCCTGGAAGGATGTTTTGACGAGGAGAGAGAGGGATGTACGCCTATCTCAGACCACTGAACCAGCGATTGCATCAACTCCAGCAATCCTTTTCCATCAACCGGGATGTTGTTGTCATTACCCCCGTAATCGGCAAACAGGACAAAGCATATTGTGGAGAGTTGATACCTTTCGTGGAGGGACCGGACAAAGGAGAATGTATCGTAAGGATCTGGGGAGATTCCCGTAAGTACGCGAATCCTCTCCAGAACTTCATTCAGCCTGCCACGTGAGAGAGAGCGGCCGATTCCGCCCATTGTTCTGTAGAGAGAGCGGTAACGGTAAGCAAACGCATGGTCAATATCAACTGTTGGGAGGTACCGATAGGAATCCTGGCGGGTCATCAGCGAGGGAAACTTCTGGCGCAGCCGATCGATGAATAGTTTCAACCAGATATTCACAACAGGTTTATTCAGAAACCCGTTACGGAAAGCCAGGCTGGAGGAGGCTGGAAACCTCCCATACTTGTCGTGTTTGACAGAGATGTACTCTTCATACCTCGAAACAAGATAGAACGATGCAGCCAGGAGGTCGAATGGGAATCCGGCATCGGGATTAGATGATTCAAAAAGGATTGGAATCTCATGGAACCGGCGAACGGGTATTTCATGAGAGAAGATCTTCTGCTCAAACAGCAACCCCGAAGACTCCAGGAAGAGCCCTCCGCCGGGATCTTCCTTACAGTAGGCCATTCTGGGCCCTTCAAAAGCGAGATACGCCTCTTTTGATTGAGTGAACGTCACCTTCAATCCTGCTATCTCTTCAAAAAGAAGGTGGACAATATATCGTAAGCGATTGGGGACCGAAGAGGTATATAACAGCAACACGGTTCATTGAGTTGAATGAGCCAAATTACACAAAAATCAAAAACTTTCGTACTTTTGACTGCCTAATTGAGCGATTTGACTGACATGCAAAACTTCATCGTATCGGCCCGGAAATACAGACCACAGACCTTCAGTACGGTAGTAGGGCAGCCATCCATCACCAACACATTGAAAAACGCTATTTTGCACAATCAGCTGGCTCAGGCGTTTCTCTTTTGCGGTCCCAGAGGTGTTGGAAAAACAACTTGTGCAAGGATCCTGGCAAAAACAATCAACTGTGAAAATCTCTCTCCCCAGGCCGAAGCCTGCGATGCCTGTCCCTCCTGCATCTCCTTCAATGAAAATACATCCTTTAACATCTATGAGCTCGACGGAGCTTCCAACAACTCAGTCGACGACATCAGGAGTTTGGTTGACCAGGTACGGATTCCACCCCAGATGGGCATCTACAAAGTCTATATCATCGATGAGGTCCACATGCTCTCCGCTTCTGCATTCAATGCCTTTCTGAAAACGTTGGAAGAGCCACCTGCTTATGCAAAATTTATCCTGGCGACGACAGAAAAACACAAAATCCTTCCGACGATTCTTTCCCGTTGTCAGATCTTCGACTTCCGAAGGATCAATGTGGATGATATTGCCGCGTACCTCAGCTACGTAGCAGAACAGGAGCAGATCAATGCCAGTGAAGATGCCCTGCATATCATCGCACAGAAAGCTGATGGAGCCATGCGTGATGCCCTCTCTATTTTCGACCAGCTCGTGAGTTTTGCCGGCAACGAACTCACCTATGAAACAGTGCTGGAGAATTTGAATGTGGTAGATTATGAGTACTACTTCAGGATTACTGAGAAGGTCCTTCAACTCGATGCAGCAGGGGTGCTGTTGATCCTTAATGAGATCCTGGAGAAGGGGTTTGACGGCCAGCATTTTCTGATCGGTTTCGGAGAGCACATTCGGAACCTCCTGGTCTCCAAAGATCCTTCCACGGTAAAACTACTGGAAACGGCTCCGAATATCCGCCAACGTTACCAGGAACAAGCTGCAGTCTGTTCTCCTGATCTGTTGCTTAAGGTACTGGACATCACTAACCGATGCGACCTGAGTTATAGGATCAGCAACAACAAGCGGCTTCACCTGGAGTTAGCCCTGATGCAGCTTTGCACTCCCGGCCAGGAGATGAAAGAGGCGGATGCCGTATTACCGGCGCCACAGCGCCAAAACCCCACTAGCCCCACCACTCCCCCCACTCCTTCCCGCCCACCCCCTCACCACAGTACCACGGCGCCATTGCCACATCACTCCGTTCCTCGCAATGGCGATCATCTCCCGGGGACGATATCCATCAAAACACCGGCAAAACCGGATGTAATGGCAACGGATTCAAATGCCGCGGAGGAAGATAATCCAACGGCTACTCCATTTTCGGAGGAGGAGCTCAAAACACACTGGAAAGCATTTGCCGAGGGTCTGAGAACCGATTTCCCGCACCTTGCCACCACCCTTACGTCCAGAGATCCTTCATTGATAGAGGGATGGGGAATTGCGTTTGAGATCGATAACCGGATCCTTGAGGAGGAGCTGAATCAGAAGCGCGGTGACCTTCTCGAATTTCTCAGACGTACACTCGATAATTATCAGATTACGCTGCAAACCCGAATCCATGAGAATCCTATCGAGCAAAAACCTTATACCGACAAAGAGAAATTTGAGAAAATGGCCGCCAAGAATCCTGCCCTTAACAAACTCAAAGAGCAACTTGACCTGGATATCGAATACTGATGAAGAAAATCTTCTGCATAGGCGAAACCGTTCTTGATATCATCTTCCAGGATAATCATCCTGTGGCTGCAAAACCGGGCGGTTCGATGTTGAATACCGCTGTATCGCTGGGCCGAACAGGGATGAACCCTGTCTTCATCAGTGACTTTGGGCATGATGAGGCTGGTGAAATTATCGAAACGTTTCTTACAAGCAATGGCGTTGATACCCGATTTGTTGAGCGTTTCACAGAGGGACAAACCGCAATTTCACTGGCATTTCTGGATGCAAAGAGGAATGCCAGTTACTCCTTCTACCGGAATTTCCCCGAGCTGCGTCATTTACATAATTTACCTGAAGCGGGAGCCGGTGATATCGTCATGTTCGGATCCTTCTTTGCCATCTCTCATGAAGTGAGGCAACCGGTCTGGGAATTTCTGATGCAAGCCAAATCCAACGGGGCTTTCCTGGTTTATGATCCCAACTTCAGGAAGCCACATCTAAAAAAACTTCCGCAATTCCGTCCATGGATCCTTGAAAACATTAATATAGCTCATATCACGCGTGGATCGGCAGGAGATTTCATGCATATTTTTGAGGTTAACAATGCTGCTGGCGCTTACAAAGAGATTGTAGATCATGGGGGCGATTCCCTGATTTATACCAAAAGTAACGAAGGCGTTGAAGTAATCACTCCGGATCTGAATCTGAAAATGCTGGTTCCTGACATCTGTCCTGTAAGCACTATTGGGGCAGGAGATGCGTTCAACGCAGGCTTGATCTATTCCCTCTCCATTCTTCCGGGGAAAAGCCCTCTCCCGCTCCAACAATCTGAATGGGAGAAGATAATCCACTTGGCCATTGAATTCTCAACAAATGTTTGTCTGAGTCTTGATAATTATATCTCCCATGAATTTGCTCAACAGGTAAGTCATGTTTAGATGGTTGTCAAAAACAATACTGAAGCTGTTTGGCTGGAATACCAACGGAGCACTTCCGGAGGAAATTAAGAAAGCCGTTGTGGTTTCCGCTCCTCATACCAGCTACTGGGATTTTGTGGTAGGCCGGCTTACATTCTGGGCCATCCGGGTCAATATCAGATTTCTGATAAAGAAAGAGGTATTCATCTTCCCGTTGGGATGGTTGCTTGAACAACTGGGTGGATTGCCCGTCGACAGAGGACGATATAAAAGCAATATGGTGACCCAGGTCGTTCGGATGTTCAAGGAACAGGACGAACTGATTGTTGTCATCACGCCTGAAGGAACCCGGAGGCGTGTGGATCATTGGAAAAAAGGATTTTATCTCATCGCCCTGGAAGCCGGGGTTCCTCTTGCTCTCTCCTTCATTGATTATGGCAATAAGACAGGAGGAGTAGGACCAATTTTTCATCCAACCGGTGATTACGAGAAAGACATGATCTTTATTCAGGATTTCTACATGGATAAAACAGCCTGTCATCCCGAACGGTTTAACCTTTCAAAATAAAGATAAATCATGAAAGCACCAAAAGCTTCCCTACAACAAATCCATCAGTTCCACCGCTCTTTCAAGAAGTTTTTCGGCCTTCTCCCCAAGTAACAGGGTTCAATCATCTAATCATTACCTTTGCCGTGAATTAATCTGTTTCATTTGACTTCGAATCCACGACCGGCTTTCATTGTTCTTATTCTTGCCCTCCTTTTTTTGGGTGGATGCAATGGTACGAAACACATATCCGAAGGGGATTACCTATTGGTGAAAAATAAGATTGAGATCGATACAAAAAAGATATCGAAGGATGAACTCGCCGGATACTTCCAACAGGAGCCCAATAAGAAATTCCTGGGTATCTTCAGGCCGGGTATCTCGTTTTATTACTGGGGAACAAAGGGGAAGAACACCAAGTTTAAAAAATGGCTTCGCACCAAGATCGGATCGGCCCCTGTCGTCCTGGATACAAATATGATCACGATCGGCCTCAAGCAAATGGGGTTATATTTGAATAACATTGGTTATTTCAACTCTTCTCTTTCCGACACCATTACATACAGGAATAAAAAAGCCAAAGTTTTCTACCGGATCAGGACGACACAACCATATACAATTCGCAATTTCAGCTGGTCCATCACCGATACAACGCTGGCTTCATTTGTGTACCTCGACTCATCCAAATGCCTGATAAAACGGAAAAGCGATTACAACGCCTATACCCTGGATGGGGAGAGAACAAGGATCACCACAGCTCTGATCAATCAAGGCTTTTACCGGTTCACATCCAATTATATTATATTCCAGGTAGACAGTTTAATGAATTCGCGACAGATGGACATTAAGGTGGAGATCCTTAACCCTGTTATTCCCAGTCTGGAGGATTTTGGGATGGTTATGGAGTCGTCTCACCGGCGATACAAGATCCACCATATCTATATTTTCCCCCAGTTCGATTACCAGAAGAGAGATCTCGAGACAAATGATACTGTTGTAAAAACTTATGAAGATCCCTTCAAGGGGAGAAAATCGATCACCTACTACTTTCTCTATCGTGATAAATTTAAGCTTCGCCAGCGAACGATCGCACAGAATATCATGATTGAACCGGATAGTTGGTACAACCTCAAAGACATTGACCAGACTTACTCCCGGTTGTCGGGGTTACAAAACTTCAAATTCATTAACATTGATTTTGAGAATGCGATACTTGATAATGATGAGCAAGAGGCTTGGCCATACCAGTTGGACAGCCAGATCAAACTGGCCAGATCATCCACTCAATCCCTCAGCTGGAGCACTGATGGCACCAATTCGGCCGGGGCTCTGGGGGTTGCTGGGAACATTGGTTATATGAACAGGAATATTTTCCATGGCGCCCAGATCCTGAAATTTACACTGAGTGCTTCAACCCAGATGCAGGCTGGTGGCGGGCAGGGGGGGCTCTTTAATACGATTGAATTCGGGGCTAACGCCAGTATCACGTTCCCACAGTTTTTGATTCCGATCAGACAGGAAAAGTTGCCAAAATCGTTTAAACCGAAAACAACCCTGAGCATCGGTTATAATTTTCAACAAAAGCAAGACCCGGATTACAACAGGCATATCGCAAGTACGTCATACGGATATACCTGGATACAGAATCCGACCATTTCCCACACACTGAATCCGATTGAAGTGCTGTTAGTTAAAGTATTTCCTAGTCCTGAATTTACTGCAAAGCTGGACTCTCTTCAAGATGTACGGTTCAAAAACCAATACACCGATCACATGACTGCCGGGCTAAAATACACCCTGACATTCAGCAACCAGACTGTGTCCAAACATCGGGATTTTTTCTATATCCGGTCAAATCTTGAGACATCAGGAAACTTACTGTATGGAATCAACAGTTTGTTCAAGACTTCCAAAAATGCCAATGGGGAGTTCACCCTGTTCGGTATCCAATATTCTCAATTTGTGAGGCCCGATCTCGACTTCCGGTTTTACAATCAATTTGGGAAAGGTTACTCTATTGTTTACCGGTTTTACGGAGGGATTGGGATTTCATATGGGAATTCCAGTGTGCTTCCGTTTGAAAAGGCATTCCTGGCAGGTGGGGCAAACGACATGCGGGGCTGGAGGATGGGTGACTTAGGTCCCGGTTCTTTTCACAATGATACTGTGAGTCAGAATTTTGGCCAGTTGGGGGATATGCAGCTTCAGCTTCAGATTGAGTACCGTTTCCCGATCTACAGCTTTTTCAAAGGGGCTGTTTTCACCGATATTGGCAATGTGTGGCTCCTCAAACCATCGCCTGATTTACCGGGAGGCACTTTTTATTTTGATTCATTCGGATGGCAACTGGGGATGGATGTAGGAATAGGATTCAGGTTAGATTTCGACTTCTTCATCTTTCGGATTGATCCGGCTGTTCCCATCCGAGTCCCTTCCATGGAAAGCAAAAACAAGTGGTATTTCAGCAAATTACAGTTAAAGGACATTATCTGGAATTTTGGGATCGGGTACCCATTCTAGACACACCAAATAACAAATTCCAAATAAATCCCAAAGCTCAGGATTCCACTAACAGAGCATTCCTGTATTCGATCAGTCTGATTTTCCGGACATTGAATTTTGATTATTATTTGGTTTTTAAGGGTTGCGATTTTTCTTTATCTTTGCATCCTCTTTTGAGGGAGCATAGCTCAGCTGGTTCAGAGCATCTGCCTTACAAGCAGAGGGTCACAGGTTCGAATCCTGTTGCTCCCACCCCTGAAGATCAAGAGGTTGTCTCAAATTTTAATAGGTTATGTGCGATAGAGAGTAAACCTGCTTCGATTTCAACTTTATCTTTTCCGCGAAGCATAAATCGCTGAACTTTTTATTCTGTTTTTTATTTCCCAAGACAGGTTCAACATCTGCAGGCCGTTGTTTTCGGTGCTTGATCCCCCCTTCGCTGATCCTTACATTGTCAATTAGCATGTTTGCCCTGTTGAGTATTATTAACCAGCGCCTCCTGAATCCTACTCCTAGTTGAAAATTCCAGAATGGCTTTCAATTTCACGGCATCTGCGTAACCCAAGTATGACAATGAAGCAATTTCTTGGGTTTTTAGGTTTGAGAGTCTGTTGATACTGTTTCCACATTCCTGCAGGACAGCAACAGCTTTTCTAGTGAAAAATACCTGTGAGTTCCTGAGCTCAGTAAAAGTGCCAGAAAGAGGTGATCTGGGAACCTGTGTTGAGATGAAAAAATAATTTTTTCGTATATTGTACTCGAATTCAATCCTGTAGTATTAACCAATTTATTAACCTATGAAAAATTTATTACGTTTATTCACGCTTTCCATTATTTTTTTAATGATGACAGCGAATTTTGGAATCGCGCAACAGATCATTTGTGTTGACCGCGACGGAAGTTTCCAATATCCTGATGACTTTACCGATGATTGGCAATATCTGCAGCCTGTCCTGGACGCATTGGGATACACCTATGACTATGTAGAAGTAACCGATCTGGCCAATGACGGGCCGGATGGAGCTACCATGGCCCCTTATAATATTGCGTTTTGGTTCACCGGTGAAGTCTGGTCAGATGGTGAAACCCTCACCGATAACGATGAATATGAAATTTTGCTCTACCTTACCCTCTACGGCGGAAACCTGTTGCTTTCAGCCCAGGATTATCTTTATGACAAATATCCCGGTGCGGGCACATTCACAGCGGGAAGCTTTCCTTTTGATGGCCTGGGTCTGGTAGATGTAGCACAGGATGTCTGGAATATAGAACCCGACACAGGGAATGTCATGGGCGTTGCCGGTTCCTGTATTGAAGGAGTTCCTTTCACCGTACTTGATATCTATACGGGAATTGACGATGACGGACTTTATATAGATGAAATCCTGCAGACCAACGGAGATTATATGATGGAAGTCATTTTCCCTGAACCCCTTGGCTATGGCGCTACTCAATTTAATTCCGGAACATTCAGGTCGATCTTTTCAACCGTTTCATATGCCGCTATACAAGATTCCAACGACAGGGAAGAGGTACTGGGTAAATCCATTGCATGGCTCCTGGGAACCACAGGAACAACGTTGATAAAAATGGAGCAATCAGATATGCTTGTATATCCTAATCCAGCAACTACCTCCGTCAGAATCGGATGCAAAGATAAAATACAGGAAATATGGGTCACGAACAGCACAGGACAGGTTGTTTATCGTATGAATATTGACGACTATACAACCAGGATCAATACCTCAGCATACAATACCGGGATCTATTTTATCAGGGCAATAACAGATAAAGGGACTTCAACAAGCCGCTTGATCGTGGAATAAGGTCTCCGGGTAAGTATACTGTTCCTTAAAAAGATAATTAAATCACAGGGTTGTCATCGCATATGGGATGGGAACCCTGTATTTTTTATATCCACAACCCGTAATCTGGAAAGGGTATTTAAACTATAATGGCATTCTCGTACGACATCTGCTGCCTTTTCTAAAGAAAAATACCTGTCTGATCCATCCTTCTTCCGAATGTAATCCATCGTCCTGGGGGCTTTGGGAGCAGGGGGTCGCAGGTTCAAGTCCTGCTACTCAGGCCAAAAATCGGGTTTTACGGTGGTTCCACCCTGAATCCGGCAGTCGACACAGGAAGGGTTCAGGATTCTCAACTCCCCTTTTTCGTTGTAAAAGTAGTATACGGGATATTCCTCGGGCATAACAGATTTCCAGAAGTATGGAAACGTCTCTGTCTGGTAGCACTCATCGTTGAAATCCAGGACAATCCCTTCAACATCCTGGTAAAAGTACCTGCGGGTAGTCTCTGACGCTGCATAAAAATATCCCAGGACATCTTTATCGGAGTTGCTGACATTCAACAGGTTGCCTTTGATGGCAAAGGGCTGTTTCTCATAAAGGCCGCCCTGTTCGTTGCTGTTGATCCTCAGTTCGTCCCAGTAGTTGTATGCTTCCTCGCTCAGGGCAAGCTGGCTTACCAGGGTGCTGTACATGATCCCAAGTCGGGAGGAGCTGGTCCCGTCGACAGTCTGCAACGGGTACTGATTATAGATATTCTGTGAAAGGCTTCTCGTGGAGACGGTGAAGATATTCTTCACTGATTTGGTCATCCAGCAAACTTTGTTGGTATAATCGGGCGGTCTCACCTCGTGAAAGGTACCGTCGTAGTAATATTCCACGGGAAGGGCCGCTTCGTATTCCCAGGTCTCCACAATCTCCCATTGGTAATACTGGCTGTAGTCCCCAATGGCATTCAGGTCCACGTAAAATTGCATGACCCTGTGGTTTACCCCTGGATTGGTTGTAGGGATATCTTCAATGTGATAATAGATAGAATCGATGGAAGGGCCCATCGGCATCCGGTCAAATCCCGACTCAAGCTCTTCGCCATCGGGAGTTGAAACCTTCACCTGGTAGGAGGTTCCGGGGACAAGGTATTGCTGGTCCATCCACACGCGGTAAAGTCCGGGTACGTATTCTTCCATGGCAAATGTATTCCCCTTGTCGTCAAGAATTGTTACCTGGCACGACGCTACCGGGATATACTCCGGAGAATCGATGGGTGAGGAGAGGGAGACCTGGACCACCTGCCAGCCTGCCGTATTGGTAACCCGGCCCGATACGACGTACTTGCTCGCGGCATTGCTGTCAATGACCGGATCAAAGGGCTTGATGCAGGCAAAGAGCAGCGTCATGCACAGGATAGCAAGGATATTTATGTTCCGATTCATAATTCCCAGGTTTAAATAGTAACGTTACCATGGTACTGCGAATATACGTCTTCAAAACGATTTGCACAAGTACTGGACGCACCGATTCCTCCTTCAAAATGAAAGGAGAGCGCACTATAAAAAACGAAAGCCACCCCAACCGGAGTGGCTTCCATTGGATGGTTTTTCCATACAAGGTTCACTTGGAGATGTATTAGGGGGAAATGATTATCTTGCAATTGATTTCAAAAACTCTATCAAACCCATGGACTCCAAAATCCACCTTGCGGTCCGGTACAAAAACTTCAAACAAGCGGGTTGAGATTCAGAATGATCATTTTTATCATTGACAGGTTAATGTTATAATCATGCCTTATTTCCAAAAAGAAATCCTCCTCTCCCCCAAGCCTCGCGGCTTTCACATGGTGACGGGCGAGTTGTCAACAGTTGGCATTTGGCAAAATTATTTCACCATTTTGCATTTCACCATATCGTCGCAAGGTGGTCAGATACACTTGCTTTTCCAATCACCAAAGGATTCAATCAGATTGAAAATCCAATGGACAAATTGGACGTATAAATTAGAATTCAGCTTATTTTGATATGACAGAACAACACATTATATTTGTTTTAGAAATAGAGTATGGGTTCGAATATGAACACCACAACATAATAAACGAAATGATTAACTCTGAAACTTGAAAACAATCGGATATAAACTAATAATAGTAATAATCTTTCTATCCGGTTTTAATAGCTTGTTTTCAAACATTGCTCCAGATACGATAGAGCAGTTACCTCAAAAGGAATTGCAAAATAATACAAATGAGGAAGTTCGGTCTTATTATGTTGAAGGACTTGTGTTGCATAATTCAGGTCAATATCTTCCGGCTGAAAAGGAATTTTTAAAAGCAGTTGAGCTGGCAGAAAATACAGCCGAAAAGGAAATCCTTGCATACTCTTATCATTATTTGGGAAACATTGAAGGCTGGAAATCTAATTTTAAGCAATCCATCCTTTACCATAAAAAAGCCAATGTTTTGTTTGTTGAATTAGATCATTCAGAATATATCGCTATTTCAACTAATCAGATATCATTTGGATTTGAGGCTTTAGGTGAATATGTGGACAAAACGGATCATGTGGCCACCCTCCGCCGATTTTTGCTGACCACTCCAACCTATTAACAATCAATTCTTAGGGGTGGTAGATTTATATCGGTCTGACGTGGTCAACATCGTCGGCTTGTCCACAGTCATGCCCAGGCCACCAAGTTTGTCAGACGGTATGTTTGAATTCGAGGTGTTTAAGACCGTCCATTCGCCTTGGGCAGGCAGGACCTCACAGCAAAAAATTACCGCAATGACTAATAAAATACTTTTTCTCATGACAGGTTCCTTTTAAGGACACCTCTAAAAACTACTTTTTTTGATGCCAGTTTCGAACAAACATATAGTATAGTTTTCTATGAACCTAATTTTATCCAATCTATTTTATTTATAAATGAATATTAATGCTATGTAAACCAACTTTTTTCACGTCTAAACATACCTATCCCATACCAATCACTATTTTTAATTGAGTACAGCGACAAATATTATAAGTGAGGTTCATCATCCCGATTTTTGCATTTGCCCTTGCTGGACAAGCCGACGGTGTTGACCGCCCCAGGCCGATCGGAATAGACTTGTTTAGATGTATTAATATCAGACATTTACGGTGGTCAATATAAATCGGCTTAAGATGGTCATATGCACTGGCCTTTCCAATTAAACCACCTATTGACCAATGACTTATATACATTGTTATGCATAGTATTTGTTCACTTAAGCTTAGAATTTTTATGGTTAAACCACCATTTTCTCCAACTGGGTATGGTGGATTTATTTTCACCTGTAATAATTTCTAAAGTTCTTTCGATAGAGCTGTATTTCCATAATTTATCTGCTCTATATGCCATATATTCGATAAGTACTGGAGCTGCATCTATTGCATCAGCACCCATTTTTTCAAGGACTTTAATTCCCAAATTACTAAGATATGAATTTTCATTTTGTAGCCCATAGTTTTGAATGTTATAAGTTACTAATGATATTATTTCATTGGATCTAAATTCAGAAATATCAGATTCAATTATTTCTATAGCTCGGCGTCTATCCATTGCGTCTATGTTGCAAAAGGAGTGGTAAATATAATTTATATCGTACTTGCTTAATTGTTTTTTATGATTAGGTGAACTTGATTTGGGTGCACCCCATAATTTAAGTAGAAATTTATCATCCAAAACTAATGAAGCTAAGTTTGGAAACGCTGATGAGGGACTTGCACCTATTTGACGACCAGATAAAGTAGAATACCAAGTAAAACCGTGTTGTGTCTCTCTTCTAACTGATTTAGAAACAGGTTCTTTTCTATATATTGATTCTGTAATTGGAGTTTGTCCATCAGTCTTTAGTGAAATTTTTCCTTTAATTTCATATCCAGTATACAAATAACCAAAATTCGTATAATAAGCTCCAAAAGCTTTCATATTTAGATTAACAATCAATTTGGTTTTACAATTTCCATTTATAGGAATTACTGTTATTCCCTTTTTTGCAAAGTAATTCTTTGCGATATCTAACCCTCTTGCTTCAGAATTTATTTTATATTCCTTTGATGATCGGGGTGCTGAAATATTAATTTGCAAGCCTATTTCCTTACATACCATACTATCCCACAATGGTATTGGATGAGTTAATACTCGTGATATTAGATCAGGTTTTCCTTTTTGTAATTCTCTAATATTGTTTATAAAAAGCTTTGCACTATCCAAATAAACCCCTGTTGGATAGAATGAAGAATAATATTTATAAGATGAAATATCATTATTAGATTTGGCTTGATTCCATATCTTACTTTCACGAGAGCAACTTGATAAGATAATTGAAAGTGTAATTGCAGCCAGAATTAAGGCTTTATGTCTTTTTATCATAAGAATAGGTTTAAATGTATGTTGTCAAGACAATTTTCACCAGTTTGGTATAAATTCTTATGTGTGATTTAGTCAAAGTTACAACATTTTATAATACAACGATCTCTATGTGTTTTTTCTCAAGATGGTTTCTACAGCAGGTTTAAATTTGTTTTGTTCTTTGAGATTGCTCTTTTTGGTAAGATTTTATCTGTTTAATTTAATTAGCATAAACTCGCCCAAAGTTGTTGGGTAATTGCAATTTTTGCAAAACCCCTCTGCCATAGAGGAACGATCTCTATCCAGTGAACCTTTACCCCCACTTTTGGCTAAACAGTCACAAATATGGTTAGGGGGTTAGGGGTTTTGCCAATTTCCTATCAAGGATGATTGAGAAGTTCCAGCTTGACAATCCACGATACTATTTGGTGTATCCTTGATAGCCACACATTAAAAATATACCTTTAACGGGAAACTTTCTTCAGACGATTTACAGAGCAATTCTATCTTATTATCAATTTCTTACTCACTTTAAAATCCTGTGAGCAGACTTCGATGATGTACACCCCTGGCCGGAACATAGAAACATCAATGGGTTGGGTTATTGGTTTTTGATGTAATACTTTTTGCCCGATCTGATTATAGATATTTACTTCAGTTATTATTGCTCCGTTCCTAATAGAAATAAAAAGCTCTGTGTTTGCAGAATTAGGATAGATGGAAAGTCCTTCCTCAAAGCTGATGTTCTCTACTGGGACAACTTCACAGGCATCTTCAACTTCTTGCTGGCTGTTGCAACCAGTTGTATTGTCGTAAATCTCAATAGTTCCAGTCGGACTGGTTAAGAAATCACAGATGCTTTTCACTTCACATGTGGATAAGGAATTATTATGATAAATGCGCAAACTATCGATAGAGGCTGCATCTATATTATCCAATCCCATTAAACTGGTCAGGGCATCGTTGTCAACAACCGCGAGGTTTCCTTCGATAGAGGTCACGTTAGCAAGAGCTGCTAAACTTACCAGGGAAGAGCAGTCCCAAATATAAAGCAATCCCGGTATGGAAGTCAAATTTTCAAGGCCTGACAAACTTGTAAGAACGGGGTTGTCCCCTATTGCAAAGCCTCCCCCAATAGAAGTGACATTTTCCAAACCTGTTAAAGTCGAAAGGGCTGCGTTTCCCATTATTCCAATACCTGTTCCAGCACCTACCCCGATAGAAGTAACATTGTCCAATCCTGCTAAACTGGTCAGAACATCGTTGTATGAAATTGCAAGGCCCCACCCGATGTAAGTAATATTATCCAAACCTGCTAAACTGGCCAGGACAGTGTTATTATCAATCAGGAGGTTTCCCCCGATGGCAGTCAGGTCAATTAAACCGTTTAAATTGGTGATATCATCACCTCCGATCATTACACTCCCTATTATCTCTGTACAGCCTGGGTGATTGATTTGAAAGCTATCTATTTGATTCTGGGTATTGAATGTAATACCAGTAGATAGGCAGGGCAAGCGATCTTGGGATAATGCTGTAACTTGACAGAAAATCAGAACAAAGATGAGAAGCGATAATTTTTTCATGACTCTATTTTTTAAGGTTAATAATAGAGTAAGCCGAGAAGCTGGAAGTGGTGGTTCAGGGATACACCGATAACGAATTGCTAATATACAGAAATTAGGCAGATATGTCAAATGGTTGCGACTAAAATGCGTTTAGTTGATATGTACTTGGACAAAACGGATCATGTGACCATCCTCCGCCGATTTTGGTTGACCACTTCAACATATTAACAATCAGTGCTTAGAGGTGGTCAATTTATATCGGCCTGAGATGGTCAAAGCCTTCGGCATGTCTACTCAGGCCAAAAATCGGGTTTTACGGTTGTTCCACCCTGTTTCCGGCAGTCGACACAGTAACGGTTCAGGATTCTTATCGCCCCGCTTTCGTTGAAATAGTAGTAAATGGGATATTCCCTGGGGGAAACATCTCTCCAAAAGAATGGCACTATTTCTTGTTCGTAGCACTCACTGTTGTAAGCAAGATCAATCCCTTCAACATCATGGTAAAAATACCTGCGGGTAGTCTCGAACACTGCATAAAAATATCCCAGGACATCTTTATCGGAGTTGCTGACATTCAACAGGTTGCCTTTGATGGCAAAGGGCTGTTTCTCATAAAGGCCTCCCTGTTCGTTGCTGTTGATCCTCAGTTCGTCCCAGTAGTTGTATGCTTCCTCGCTCAGGGCAAGCTGGCGTACCAGGATACTGTACATGATCCCAAGGCGGGAAGAGCTGGATCCGTCGACAGCCTGCAACGGGTATTTATTGTAACTGTTTTGGGAGAGGCTCTTCGTGGAGACGGTAAAGACATTCTTCACTAATTGAGTGATCCAGCAAACCTTGTTGGTATAATCGGGCGGCTTCACCTCGTGGAAGGTACCGTCGTAGTAATATTCTACGGGATGGGCCGCTTCGTATTCCCAGGTCTCCACAATCTCCCATTGGTAATACTGGCTGTAGTCCCCAATGGCATTCAGGTCCACGTAAAATTGCATGACCCTGTGGTATTCCCCGGGATGGGTTGTGGGGATATCTTCAATGTGATAATAGACAGAATCGATGGGAGGGCCCATCGGCATCCGGTCAAATCCCGATTCAAGCTCTTCGCCATCGGGTGTTAAAACCTTTACCTGGTAGGAGGTCCCGGGGACAAGGTATTGCTGGTCCATCCACACGCGGTAAAGTCCGGGTACATATTCTTCCATGGTAAATCTATTCCCTTTGTCGTCAAGAATTGTTACCTGGCACGACGCTACCGGGATATACTCCGGAGATTCGATGGGTGAGGAGAGGGAGACCTGGACCACCTGCCAGCCTTCCGTATTGGTAACCCGTCCCGATACAACATACTTGCTCGCGGCATTGCTGTCAATGACCGGATCAAAGGGCTTGATACAGGCGAAGAGCAGCGTCATGCACAGGATAGCAAGGATATTTATGTTCCGATTCATAATTCCCAGGTTTAAATAGTAACGTTACCATGGTACTGCGAATATACGTCTTCAAAACGATTTGCACAAGTACTGGACGCACCGATTCCTCCTTCAAAATGAGAAGAGAGTGCACTATAAAAAACGAAAGCGGCGGCTTCTATCTCCACACCATGGAGGGTCGTGACGATATGACCAGCCACATCAACCTCAGCACCTGGCAGGGCATCTACTTCTGCGAACACCGCAACAGGGCATCCGGCAGGAGGTAGTTTTTTCTTACCATTTTGCATTTTGCCATTTTTTATTTCGCTTCTCGCTATTTCACCATTTCGCTATCTTTGTTCTTCACCAACCTCCCAGTGTCATGAAACGAATCCTCTCATCAGCCATTTCCCTGCTCAGTGTCACCGCCCTGGTGCTGCTCTCTGCCTCCTGCAAAAAGAAAAACATCGATCAGCCCAACCAGCTTCTGACCGGGACCACCTTCTGGGAATGCAACATGATCGTGCTGAATCCCGACACCACCAGGTATTTTTACCTCTTCACCCTGAGCCAGGATGCCGACAGGTTATCGGGAGAGGTTTCTGTTCTCGACACTGCCGGACTGATCAACGGGACCATATCGGGCACCGTCAGACAGGACAGCCTTTTCTTTTCCACCGACCTCCCCGGCGGGGAGTTCAATTTCTCCTTCCGCGGCGCCCAGGAAGACCTCTCCGGACAATCCCACCTCTCGGGAACCCTGGCATCAGGACTGCTGGCCGGCAACGGGAATGAAGATCTGCCGGTATGGATCACCCCTTCTGACGACTTTCGCCTCTCGGATGTCTTCCCCACCAACCCCTACCTGTTCCGGAAGGTGAATTCCTCGGAACACCCAGGCGACTCGGCCGTGATCTTTATTCACGGTATGACCGGCGACCTCACGCATTGGGACGGTGTAGTTGGCCAGCTGACAGATGACTTCAAAAAAAGGCACGACGTCTACCTCTTCCAGTATAACTGGAAAGACTCGATCGGGATCAACGGCCGGATCCTGCTCGACTCCGTCATAGCTGCCGGTCTGACCCATCCGATCCTGGTGGCGCACTCGATGGGCGGACTGGTCGCCAGGTCATACGTGGCCCAGGGTGGAGAGGTCGCCCGGCTGGTGGCTCTCGGAACGCCTCACCTGGGATCCCCCCTGGCCAAGCTGACGGGCGTGATCGCATTTCTCGATTTCCCGGGTCCGCGCGACATGAAGCCGGAGGGACCTTTCATCCAGAACCTGCTTTCCAACCCCTCCGATGTCACTAACAGAAACAGGTATGTTGTTTTTGGGGGGCAGATGAAAGGCAGCTTCAAGATCGTCAACAAACGCATCAAATGGGTGTGGGCTGAAACCTATTATGACGTTGTCGACAAGATCGGCTACAACGCCTTCGTCCTCTTCCTTAGTCCACCCAACGACGGCCTGGTCCCGGTATCCTCAGGGCTTTTCGACGGGTACACCATCCTGGAACGAAAACCCATCCTCGAATGGGTCGACCACAAGAACCTGCGAACCCCCTCCATCTCCATCCAGGTCATGGACTACATCAACTCCCTCTGACCCGCGAATTTACAGTTTGCCGGGATGTTTTTACCGGGTTCTTCAGTTGCAGAAGTGTTTGATGAATCTGGCAGATCATCACTCCGTAAAACAAAGCCATGGAGAATTTTTTTCGGCTGTTCTTGATGGACCATAACAGGAGTTTCCAGTGAAAAATCCTTGGTTGATCTTTGATCCCTGTCAGGTAGAGAACCCTTGAAACATGAATCAGGTCTTTGATGCTGTATTTCGCGGGCACTTTCACGGTTGTTTTCGGGAACCTGTAGGTGTTGAGGAAGTGGACGATACGCTGGAAGGATTTTTCGGGATTGTAGACACTGGCAATTACTTCTAAAAATCCGTCGTACAATATTTTTTCACCCATTGCCGGAACAATGTTCGTATCCCCTTCCAAAAAGGCAAACGGTTTGCTGATCCAGCCCTCTTTTTCCATTTTTTCAAACAGTACCGTACCCGGCGGGGCTTTCATCAGATTGACAATCGTTAAAGGGATTCCGCTTTGCTGGATGAACATCCATTGCAATTTAACAGTTTGACATTTTGCGTTCGTTGGGACTTGATTTAACGCCAAGTAATGATTCGTCCTCAGGCGAAATAAAATAAATATTATATATCCATATTCGATTATTTTCATTACTTTTAACGAATTCATTATTAGATAATTATCGCTGTAACAATTCTACTACAATATATTGATTGGTTGTTGGTTGTCAAATCAATACCACAGCCCTGTAAAATGAAAAAATGTAAATAAAATACATATAGTGAGCCAACAAACACTAAGGGAAATCGATTTTGAACATATCTTTGATGTCTCTCCCGACCCTGTCAGCATTCTTGACCGGGAACATAATGTTATCCACTGCAATCAGGCTTTTAACGAACGTGTTGGAATTCCATCTGATAAACTAATCGGGTCAAAATGTTTCTGGTGTATGCATCAGACGGAGAAACCACCTTCTTTTTGTGTGCTGTCACAAATGCTGAAAGAGGGGAAGAAGGTTACAACCGATATGCCCATTGAATGTCTGGATGGATGGTTCTCGGTCACCGCTTCACCGTTGCGGAATAAAGACGGCGCAATTATTGGGGCAATCCATATTGCACGTGACATCACCGAAAGCAAACGTGCAGATGAAGCTTTTCGATTGAGCGAAGAAAAATACCGCAACCTGTTCGAAAATGTTCAAGACGTTTTTTACCAAGTAGACCTTGCTGGGATAATTCAAGAGCTAAGCCCGTCAATTGAACATTTTTCGGAATTTAACAGGGATGAACTTATTGGCACAGATGTAGCTAACATCTATTATAACCCTGAGGACAGGGCGATTCTGCTTAATAAAATTAATGAAAATGGCGAACTCAGGGATTCTGAAATAGCCTTTAGGACCAAGACTGACAACAAAAGGATTGCTTCAGTGAACGCCCGATTAATTTTCGATGCCGACGGCAAACCAAATCATATTGATGGGGCATTAAGGGATATCACTGACCGCAAGCAGTCAGAGAATGCTTTACTAAACTCCCTGTCTTTAACGGATGCGACACTTGACTCAATTCATAATGGCATTCTTGTGGTCAGTCGGCAAGGAAAGGTCATCAAGACAAATGCTAAATTCGCTGAATTGTGGCACATACCGAGTGATATCCTCGCTTCAGCAGACGACAAGATACTACTGGACTTTGTGCTTGAACAACTTGCTGATCCGGATGAATTTATTAATAAGGTTTCAGAATTGTATGGGAAGCCCGAATCTGAAAGTTTTGAGTTGATATACTTCAAGGATGGGCGGATTTTCGAACGCATTTCAAAGCCTATGTGCATCGAAAACGAACCGATAGGAAGGGTCTGGTCTTTCCTCGATATCACCGAGAGCAAAACGTCTGAAGATGCGTTACGTGCGAGCGAAGAAAGATATCGCACATTAACAGAAAAAATAGGTGAAGGTGTTAGTCTTGTAAATGATGAAGAAATATTTGTTTATGCAAATCCAGCGGCTGAAAAAATATTTGGTGTTGGTAATGGAGAACTGGAAGGTCTATGTTTAGATGAATTTATTTTTAAGGAACATTTTGATCAGATAAAAAAGCAAACACTTGACCGTAAACAGCGGAAAAGCAATGTTTATGAACTCGAAATAGTTTTAAAAGACGGAAGTAAAAAAAATGTTCTCATTACTGCAACACCCAGTTTCGAGGGCAATAAATTCATTGGAACTTTCGGTATTTTCCGTGATATTACCGACCGCAAGCGAGCAGAAGAAGAAATCAAACGAAAAAACGAAGAGCTTCATTTAGTCAATGCCGAAAAGGACAAATTCTTTTCCATTATCGCCCACGACCTGCGCAGCCCGTTCAACAGTTTTCTTGGCTTGACACAATTACTGGCGGAGCAATCCCCAACATTGAACCAAGAGAAGATTCAACAGATAGCCGTGTCAATGAGAAAATCCGCAACCAACCTTTTCGGTTTGCTCGAAAATCTTTTGGAATGGTCACGAATGCAACGGGGGTTAACTACTTATAATCCTGAGCCACTTTTATTAATGCCAAAAATATCTGGGAGTTTGGTTTTATTTCTGGAAGCAAACAAAAGCAAGAAGATTGACATCAGTTATGATATTTCGGAAGATTTGACGGTTTTTGCCGATGGGAATATGTTTGAATGCCTTATTCGCAACCTGGTATCCAATGCCATAAAATTCACCCCCAAAGAGGGAAAAATCGCCATAACGGCAAAGTCGTTGGATGACAAGTGGATTGAAACTTCTGTGAAGGATTCGGGCATCGGAATGAACCAAACAATGGTAGAGAACCTTTTCCAGGTGGACATTAATACAAACCGCAAAGGCACCAATAATGAACCCAGCACGGGCTTGGGTTTGATTATCTGCAAGGAGTTCGTCGAAAAACACGGCGGAAAGTTATGGGTTGAGAGCTATGAGGGGAAGGGAAGTACCTTCCATTTCACATTGCCAGCCAAAGCCAGCAATTAATATTGTTTTTGGGAAGTTTGAACAAACCTGTACGCAATTAAAATTGGGACAAAATGGCGAGCAAATTATTTTGGGAAGAAAAGGGTATTCTGGTTAAACACTCAGGCACGGTTACCAACGAAGAGGTTATGAAGATGAATGGCATTATGTATGGTGATAGAAGATACGAATCCATTACATATCAGATAGCGGACTATACCGAGGTTACAACTAATCTGGTAACCGCTGCAAATGCAAAAGTAATTGGCACCCTAGATAGAACATCTTCAGTATGGAGTTCCAATAGAATGAAGAATGTCGTTGTAACGACGGATGAAAAATTCATACCGATAGTGAATACGTATTTCAAGGAGTTTGAGAAGACTGAATGGGAATGTAGGATATTTGAAACCTTGGACAAGGCCTATGAGTGGCTTAAGTCCAATTAACGTTAACAATGACCACCCCTTTTCAATAACACATCCATATTCATACATATATTCCATCCGGCGCATCTTACGCCCGAGGCAATGCATCAACATCAACTCTTCCTAAGCCAATGTCATAGGGGTTGAATTGGGCTAATTCGGCATCATTTCCACCCACAGTTTTCCGCCATTCATCCCCCTCAAACCCGAATTCACCGAAAACCATTAATATAATCGCTCCAATATGTGACATCTTTGCATCACAATTGTCTTATTACCCAAACAATGAAAACGATCCTGATTCTGGCGCTGGCATTTGGCATTCAAATCTCAACCCTTATTGCCAGCAATATCGGAAATGATGGCATTCCACCCGAAACAAATGAATTCTTATGCCCAGAATGCCTTGTTTTAAGCCCGACGGTTCCGGTGGAAGCCCCCTTGGGTGGCTTCATTCGTTTATAAAAAGATGGTTTACACGTTATTATTTAACTTTGATAACTTAACTCACTGACGAAGATGAAAAAGGTTTTATTTGGCAATGAAATGGATAGGATGCCTGATTGGGCTTTCAGAGCAATGTCCTTGATATTTGATGTTACAGATTTCATTATTTCACCTGACAACAAACTTACTCCGTTTGAAATTAAAACCGGGAACACCGTTATCGATTATGGATGCGGGACAGGCAGGTACCTGAAAAAGGCGTCGGAGTTGGTTGGCGATGAGGGAATGATATATGCCGTTGACATCCACGAACTAGCGGTTAAATCAGCCTTTCAAATTATCGAGAAGTTCAATTTGAAAAACATTAAACCCATCCTGACGGATGGCAAATCCGTGAACATACCCTCACATTCTGTTGATATTATTTATGCGTTGGATATGTTCCATATGGTGAAAGACCCCAGGGAGTTTTTAAAAGAATTGCGCAGGCTTAGCCGACCTGATGGTACCTTATATCTTGAAGATGGTCACCAGCCAAGGGCTGCAACAATGAAGAAAATATTAACCTCTGGTTGTTGGGAAATAACGGAAACGACGAAGAGATTTATTAAATGCAAACCCAAAAATCATTAAAGCGGCGCCAGGTGGTCAGATGTACCGGCTCTCCCACCTTATTCGAGAATTCATTGACAACCCGGATTATTGCGAAGTTGGTTGTCGGAAGTTAAGGAAAGATATCTTCGAGGCATAACAAACCTGCAGATGCCAGGCTAAATAAAACGATTCAAAGCAAGCGAAAAAAAGTTACAATCTGATGATTTTAAAGGAGACCTGGCTCCCGTTCGTTGTACGGAACTGAACTACATAAATTCCAGGCTTTACCTCGTTCCCCGCCTTGTCCATCCCCTCCCAGGTTATATGATGTAGACCGGCTATCATGTTCGAATTGAACAACGTATTGATTTGCGTTCCTCTGATATCGAAAATGCGGATCGTTAGGTGTGTTTCCTTCAGGAGATTGAAATCGATTTTGAGTTGTCGGCTAAATGGGTTGGGTCCCATTTTGATCATGGAGATATCATTTAAAAGAACCTGATCCGCGATTCCGATAACTACATTCGTTTGGACGATATTCGAAGGCACAGACTCCTGGCCTGCCCGGTCAACTGTAGTGACATAAAATTCATAAAGTCCATTTGAGGGAACCGTAAGAAAATACTGAACGCCAATAGTGCTGTCGAGTTTTAGAAAGGTCACCCCGCCATCGGTTGACCAGTAAATGTTGAAATAGTCAAAATCGCTGATGTTCGGTTGGTCCCATCTTAGCATGATGTTTTGTGCCACCGGGTTATTGAGGGTCAGGTTTTGGGGTGCCGGTGGTATCGAGTCAAAGGCGCCGAAAGTAATCACGCCATAACCATCTGCAGTAAAGATATTCTGGTTTAAGCATGGCCACCATCCATCGAAATTGGAAGGGTCATCGAGGGCAAAAATGAATAAGCCACTTTGATCCTCGCTGTTGAAGGAGATCTGCCAGTTTGAAGCTGTCCCCAGCGGGATGATAAATTCATAGACTACATGGCCGGTAGCATCCGAAACAGAGATCTCAGGATTAGGCAGGAAGAAGGTCGAACCTACCCCACCGGTATTATAGATTGGGCGGTATTTGATCACATCGCCCGAAGCATAGTGGGCCGCCCAGTAGTTGCCTTCGGTACTATCGCCCGGAGCAGGATAGAAGCCATCATTGTTGTCGTCGACATAGAGTGCAATCTCATCATGATCCTCCAGTACCATGTCATAAGTATTATCAACGGCGACAAAGAGTGAACTCTTAGCTGGATTCACCTTGAACCACGCCATCACACTGCCGATCGGTCTGGTAATATTATCATTCCTCCCGAGGAAATTGGAGATATCAACTTCTAAGGCATCACTCCATTCTCCGGGACTAATCACCCCATCAATCGTTGGTGTTGACCCCACCCAGGCGGTGATCTCATCGGTGATGAATCCTGTGGATATCCATCCTTCGGCATCGTTGGAGTATGGTGTTTGCAGGTTTCCCGGCAGCTGGCCAGTCACGGCATAGTAATAATGTGTGAATGGAAGAGCGGTATCGTCTGTATAGGTAACTTGGCCCGACCCGACAGTCCCCAGGGGGGTTGGGGGGTAAAAATCAAATGCATATTGTTTGCGGTAAATATTATAACCGCTGATACCTGCTGTGGGTGAAGGGTGCCAGTTCAAGACTACGGTCAAACCAGCCCCCTGGGTTGCGATGAGGCTTGTGGGAGGATCCCCTGTTGGCAATAGGGTGACATTTTGGGTCGTTACCTGTCCCAAGGTTATCTGGACTCCGGTAACCTCCTGTGGGATGTATCCAACTGCTGAATATTTTACGGTATAGGTTCCTTCAGGGATATATTTCAGGATATAGGCTGATGCCTCATTGGTATAGGTAAAGTAGTTGTTCAATCCGATGATCTCGATCATAGTGCCTGACTGCTGTGCAGAACCCAATTTAACGGCGAGGCCGTCTAAGGCACCTCCCCCCAGGTCGGAATTGATGTTGTATAGCTTCCCACCCATGCCAAATTCCCTGGCATGTACTGCCTTTCCCCCGGCAACACAAAGTTTCCCATCGGCCGAAAGGTCGAGGCAGAAGTTCGATCCCGGTGAATTGACGGTAAGATAAGGTTCGTTGCTTTGTTTGCGGAACAGAAAGATGTCAGGCGAGGAGTTGCCAATGGGTCCCCACCCGGCTGCTGCTATAATTGACCCGTCGGAACTGAGATCCACGCACTGTACCATATCGCCCATGTTGGGATAAATCCACAGAGGTACCGGCGAATAATTGTTGAATACATATAACTCCCCGTCGGAACCGCCAGCGGATGGAAAGATCAGCGTGCCAACGGCGATGGTACTGCCGTCGCCCGAAATACCCATGCCGGCAACCCAGGCATTGGTCCCGTTAACATTGAAGTTCCATTTTTCGACATAGGTCGAGGTAGCTTCGGTGTATTCAAGTAAAAAAACATGCCCACTGTAATCACCACTAACGATGAATTTTCCATCATCCGAAATGGCGGGAGGATTCTGATTTGCAAAAACAGTTTGAAAGATCTCATCGCCTGCAGTCGTGTTCAGAACAAACAATTTGTTATTCCCTCCGCCATACTCCCCTAGCAGGATTCGGTTTCCGCTTTTACTCAAAACCAGAGCCGTGTAATTACCTGCGAAAGATTTAACCCAAATAGGCGTATTTTGGCCAACAATAAAACAATAGACGAACGAAGAATCTTGTGTGGCCTGATCAACGGCAGCAACAAAAACCTGCTGACCATCATCCCGGATCTGAATTCCTTTTACAGCCTGTGAAATGGTTGTCGACCAGATGGGTATGGACGAACCGGGTGCGTAAACCTCCACCTGGTCGTTCACACCATTTGCAATATGGTTGCCGTCCTCGGTCATATCGATCACTTCATCCCATGCAGTGATCGTAAAGGGGACCTCCCATTCGGGAATATTGGAACTGCCATAAAGCGAGAGCCGCTGGTCGTTCAGGCCCCAACCTGCAACCGTTTTCATGCTTTGCGAAGAAACTTTTGCATCGTTGTCGATAGAAGCAGCATCGGTGACCTGCCAATTGAGGCCGGGAACCAGAGGTGCAGCGGGTGATGCCGGGTATTGATTTGAAGGAGGGCCAGTAATCGGTTGGAATTCAACCTGAATACCCATAGAGGGAATAGTTATGATCCGCTGGGCTTGAATTTCCGGGTTCTGTGTATACCCATGTTGAATATAGATAGCAACGAGAATGATGAGAAAGAGGTAATGTTTCATTTCATGATGATTTGGATATTTCAAAGATAAGCGAATTTGTAACAGTCATAAACTAAACAGAAAAATATAAATGAATTGGTTTTTTTGTACCTTGCTGCTGGCTTAACAAGACAAAATATGGCAGCAAGCAGTAAAGGGATAACAACCCTCAGGGTTCTCCTGGTTTTTCTGATCCTGATCATTGCTCTCACGATCGCTACTTTTTTCAAGATCCGTGACACCGAAAAAGAGAAGATTTCTGAAGCGCTCAATTACCTGAGAATCAAAGACAGCAACCTGGTTATGATGGAAATGAGTTTCCAGAAGCTCTATGAAGCCGATAACGATTTCTGGATGTATACACTCACCTATGACCGGACCTACTCGCAACAATATAGCCAGGATATCAACGATTTACTGGCAATCCTCGACTCGTTGAAGCATGGCCTGGATGCCAACCCATCAGATTTGATCTTTGTAGAGGATGCAAGTGAAAGTATTCTGCAAAAAGAGGACCTCTCAGCCAATTTTATCCGGTTAAAACGGTTGACTGATTCACTGCTTCATGTTGCCGTAACGATGGACGCAGCCAAATTCGGGACGCAGCCAATGACCATGTTGACCATCCGGCGGTATTACCCCGACCTTCAGGCCATGGGAATCGATACCCTCAGCATAACTTCCACATCGGAACGTGAGAAAAAGGGGTTCTTCAAAAAGGTCAAGGAGTTTTTTGTTGGGAATAAGGAGGAGACAACGACAGAACAGAAACTGACCGTAACCCACTCAGGAGATATCCATAAAGAGGCTGCCGATAGTTCCCTGACAGTTGAAGAGGTCAGCCAGGTTATTGCCGGGCAAACAAACCTATACTATCAGAAGCAGCTCCGTTTACAGAAACGATTTCGCGAAAAGATGGAGGTACAAGAGAAAGAGCTGATCCTGATGAACAAGAAATTGATGAAAGAACTCAAGGAGATCCTCAAACTACTCAATGAACATGTTGAGAGGAGAAACAATGAGATCCACGGAAATGCAATTGCTACCATCGACCGTTCAGCTCAGATCATCAATCTCACCAGCCTCATCAGCCTCAGCATTGTGATTATCCTCCTGATATTGATCATTGTGACGATCAGTCAAATCATCAGATATCAAAAACAGATTGTTGCCGCCCAGCAGAAAGCCGAACAGGATGCTGCTGAGAAGAGCCGGTTCCTGGCATATATGAGTCACGAACTCAGAACCCCGCTAACGTCCATTGTTGGGTTTACTGAGCAGTTGAAGCAAACACCGCTCAATCAAACTCAGGAGAAATATCTCTCATCCATGCGAACCTCCTCCGAGATGTTACTGACTACAGTGAATGATATCCTTGATCTTTCCAAGCTGGATTCAGGAAAAATGAAATTCTTCATTGCACCATTCAATCCGGCTTCGGTGATTGAACAAGTGCTAAACAGCCTCCGCCCTGCAGCTGATAAAAAAGGACTGAGTATCTCATTCAATAACATCCTGGGAGACAAAACCGTGTTGTCGGGAGATGAGATGCGCCTGAAGCAGGTCCTGATCAACCTCCTCAACAATTCCGTAAAATATACAGAGCAGGGGGAGATCAAGCTAACGCTTTCCATGAAATCATGTGGTGCAAAACATTGTTTGCAGGTAAATATTGCCGATACTGGTATCGGGATATCGAAAGAACACATTGAGGATGTCTTTAGTGAATTCAGCCAGGTTCATGAACAATCGGCCAAGAAGTGGATCATCGGAACAGGCCTGGGATTACCGATCTGTAAAAAGATCGTAGAGCAACAGGATGGAAAAATATGGGCCGAAAGCCAGCTTCACAAGGGCTCTCTTTTCTCTTTTATCATTCCCTATGATCTTAGCAAGGAGGCTCCCGGGAAAGTCACACCACCTGATATGGAGATCGACACATCCATCTTTACAGGGAAACGGATCCTCATTGTGGATGATACGGATATCAATCTGGTATTGTTGGAGGCTATCTTTGAAAAGTGGCACGTGAACGTCGACAAAGCCAAAAACGGGAAGGAGGGGCTGGCGTTAATCGATAAGAACCACTACGACCTGGTGCTCTCGGATGTAAATATGCCGGAGGTAGACGGCATCGAGATGACTAAAAAGATCCGCCATAATTCCTCATCAACCATTTCAAAAACTCCTGTCATCATCCTTACTGCAAACATCTTACAGGATGAAATTGAGAAATTCCAGCGTGCAGGTGTAACCGACTACCTGATGAAACCTTTCCTAATGGCAGACCTCTACCGGGTAATCTGTAAACATTTGTAATAGAAGGAATTATATTTAATCTCTTGAGTTAATATCCCGTATGGCCACCAGCTGGTCATAGAGACCTGAAAGGGGATGCCAGTAGACAAATATCGCATACTGATTCTCTGTTTCCCAATGATTTCCTTCAAAGAATGAAGCATCTCCAGTCGTTGATCCATCCGGTTTAAATACGTACTGGTAGTTATAAAAGCCCTGTTTAAGGTAGAGAGAGCAGGTATACCGTTTCGTCTGAGGATCAAAAACCATCTCATTGGGAGGGGCCATTCGATAGTCAGCCAAAGCGCCCATTAAGTAGAACTTCCCTCCCGGAATCATGCTACTGGAAGGAATGGAGAAATGAACCCAGGCATAGTCTGCTTCAATTGCGCTGTTTTCGGCATACTCCTCATTCTGAATCAACTTTCTGCCATTGATATCCCTGTAAATTGTATAATTTTTCCTGGCTCTGCTGTAATCGTCAAGCATATAGACATGATACTCATAGTTCCATTCAATCAGCCGGATGTTCTCAGTCTGATAGCGCAGGCTCTTTATATCGAGCGGACGAAATTCGTTCCCTCCGTTAAAAACCAGTGTCGGGTCATACGTAAAATCAAGTTCAGATCCTCTGACGAATCTCGGTTTTGGATTCCTGATGGCATTATCCCATCGTTCATTTTGCATAATCACGATTTTAATCTCACGGGAAGGGTTTGACCAGATAAATCCAGGCATACTGATGGTGAAATCAATTTGCTGTTTCGAATAGCTTTCCAACGGGGCATCCGCTCTCACCACCTTGGCTGCAATTGAAACCGAGGTGGGTTCAACGACCATGAATCGCCACGTTATTACAGGCACTTCCGGGTCATCCAGATAGACAATGAGGAGGTAATTTCCCGAAATCCTGGGCTTCATGTTATAGGAAGGTGTATAAGCTGTGTAGTGGATGTACTCCACCGTTGTATTGTATGAATAATCAAACTGTTCAACAGCCTCATCCTGCAACCCGTTGATGTAATCAGTCATCAACAGGTCGGTTGTAGTTTCCCATTCGGCTGTACAGTGACGGATCGTGAAGCGATAGCTTTTAAGCGAAACATCCAGGTCATCAAAGCTAAGCTTCAGTTGTTCTCCAGAGTTCAATGCAATGATGGGCATGGCCATCTCAAATCCATCCTTATGGAGCAAGACCGTGTTAATTCTGGGGTTGTAAACCCTGTTTTCATTCGGGAAATCCCAAGCGAAAAGGCTCCCCGGGAAAAATAATAAAGTGAAAAGAAGTAGGATCTTGATGTACATGTTGCGGATTGCTGGTTTCTGGTTGCTGGGTTCTGGTTGCATGTCTTACTTACTTCTTACCTCTTGCTTTCTTCTGAATTCGGCGCAAACGATTCCGGTGGCAGCTGCCGCATTCAGTGATTCAGCATGGTATTCACGTGTAGTCGGAAAATATGGAATAAAGAGCTTATGTGTGATAAACTCCGAGACAGCTTCCGAGATTCCGTGGGCCTCACTTCCTATGACTATAAACCCGTTGGCTGTGGTTTCAGCGTGAAAAAGGTTCTCCCCCTCCAGTACCATCCCATATACAGGCACCTTCTGTTCCAGAGATGCCAAAAATTCGGGAAGCTCCGTATAATTCACTCTCACACGAGTGATGGATCCCATCGTAGCCTGCACCACTTTGGGATTATAGAGATTTACACTACCAGGGGAACAAATTAACTGCGCTATCCCGAACCAGTCTGCTATCCGGATCATCGTCCCCAGGTTTCCCGGATCCTGGATTCCATCAAGGATCAGGGTAAGATTCTCTCCCCAGGAAGTGGACTCCAAATTCTCTGACGGCATCTCAACAACAGCCAGAACTGGACTGGGCGATGAGAGGCCAGTGATGCGCTCCATCTCAACGGGTTTGACCTCCTCAACAGGTATATCTTTTATTATTGGGTTCTCCCTGAGCCACTCTTCAACAGCATAAATCTGGCGGAAAGAGAAATAGCTTTCAGTCAGCTCCAAAACTAGTTTGGACCCTTCCGCAACAAAACACCGATGCTGTTCACGATACTTCTTCTGCTTGAGAGAATGGATGAATTTTATCTGGGATTTCGAGATCATACTAATAGCTGTTTGCTATTCGCTATTCGCCTTATCGAAAGATGAACAGCAAAACGCGACACGCGAACTGCGAAGAGCGAATTGCTAAAAGTAAGAAAAAAAACGATTCGGGTTATTCTGCGAAAACCTCAAAGCTGATCTCAATGGCTACATCTTTGTGTAGGTTAATCTTTGCTTTATAGGTGCCGAGCTCTTTGATATGCTCGTGATCCACATGAATCTTTTTCCTGTCAATATCAAAGTTGTGCTGCTCTTTCAGTGCCTGGGCGATTTGGATTGCGTTGACTGAACCGAATATCTTTCCCGTATCTGCAGCTTTCGCACCGATCTTCACGACAAGGTTCTCAAGTTTCCTGGCCAAGTCTGTAGCCTCGTTCTGAATCTTCTCTGCTTTGTGTGTTTGTTGCTTCTGATTTTCAGCAAGGATCTTCTTGTTTGTCGACGTAGCAAGAATGGCCATCCCTTGAGGGATCAAATAGTTACGGGCAAATCCCGGTTTTACTGTCACCAATTCACTGGCATATCCCAAATTGGGCACGTCCTGTTTTAAAATCACTTCCATCTCTTCTCCTCCTTATTTTAACAAGTCAGCCACATATGGTAATAACGCCAGGTGACGGGCTCTCTTCACCGCCTGAGCCACTTTCCGCTGGTATTTTGTTGAGGTGCCAGTAATTCGTCTGGGCAAGATCTTCCCCTGTTCGTTGATAAACTTCAACAGGAAGTCGCCATCCTTGTAGTCGATGTACTTGATTCCGCTCTTCTTGAACCGGCAATATTTTTTCTTTTTAGTATCAACCGCAATTGGGGTTAAATACCTGATTTCACCTGATAGTTGTGCACTCATCTTTTTAATTTTTAACGTGATTAATCCGTTACAGGTTCTGTTTTCGCTGCTTTGGCTTTGGCCCGCTTTTTCTCATTGTAAGCAAGGGAATGCTTGTCGAGGGCCACGGTAAGGAACCGAAGTATCCGCTCATCACGCTTGAAGGTAACTTCCCATTCACGAATGATGGTTGGATCAGCTTTGAACTCAATCAGGTGATAAAATCCGGTGCTCTTTTTCTGGATCGGATAGGCTAATTTGCGCAATCCCCAGCTGTCCTCAAAGATAATCTCAGCGTCCTTTTCTTTTAGGAACTTCTGATACTTTTCTACCGTTTCCTTCATCTGTTCATCAGACAAAACGGGAGTCATAATGAAAACGGTTTCGTACTGGTTTGACATTGTTTGTTGGTTGTTAATGAATGTATTGATTTTTAAAAGGGAGTGCAAAGGTAGAAGTTTAATTTCAGATAACAAAATAGTGACGGGAAAAAAGATACGCGCTGCGGGATACGTTATATGCAATTCACATCCGGCATCCGGCATCTGGCATCCGGCATCAGGCATCCAGCAACAACGCAACAGCATATGCTGAAACCCCTTCTTCCCTGCCAATGAAACCGAGAGTTTCGCTTGTCTTGGCTTTGATGGAGAGGCTTCCCTGAGAGATACCCATAATATCGTTGAGAATCAGGAGCATCTCAGGAATGTATTTGCTGATCTTTGGGGATTGAAGAACGATGGTTGAATCAATGTTCCCGATAGCGTAACCTTTTTCACAAATCAAGCCACAGGTTTTCTTCAAAAGGATCTTGCTGTCTATGCCTTTGAATTCATCTGATGTATCCGGAAAATGGGTTCCGATATCCCCCAGAGCGGCTGCTCCAAGGAGTGCATCGCAGATGGCATGGATGAGAACATCAGCATCCGAATGACCAACTGCTCCCTTTGTATGCGGGACAAGGATTCCCCCAAGCCAGAGTTCGTTCCACTCCTCCAGCCTGTGCGTATCAAATCCAAAACCAATCCGCGGAATCATATTCACTTTTCGCTATTTCGCTTCTCGCTATTTCGCTATTTCTCCTTATCCCTTGCCCCAACCTTGTCAAAGTTGAACAGCAGGGTAAACTGGAGGGTATTTTGTAGCGGGTTGTTCTGTGCGATAGGAATCAGATATGAGAAGTCCAATCCAAAGACATTGTAGCGCAAACCGGCTCCCAGGGTGAAAAATTGACGATTGCCTTTGTATTTCGACTCCCAGAAGTATCCTGCGCGGATAGCAAAAAGATGATTATACCAATATTCAGCTGACACAACAACGTTGATCTCTTCCAACTCCTCTTTGAAACCGTAAGGGGCATCATAGAAGGACTGGATCATCCCCTGTGCAACAGATACATCCGGGTCTCTCCCTTTTTCGATAATTTTTTTTCCGTCAGGACCTATGGAATCTGAATAAATCGGAGGTGTTGGAACCAGGAGCTTATTCAGGTCAACAGCAAATGACAACCGGTTGTAATCGTCAATATCCATGGTGAAGGATGGTCCGATACGCAAATTGGTGGGGATGAAGTCACGCAGTGTTGAAGAGCTGCTGTAAGATATTTTAGCTCCGATATTTGAAATATTAAAACCGAAATTGATCCAGGCGCCACTCAGTCCTTTGATCTCAAGCTCTTTGTGGTAATAGAGTGCGATGTCTGCTGCACCCGACATCCCGGGGCTAACATCGTATTTGGTATAATTTACAGGAACCAGGTTTGAGTAAATGAACCGGAAAGCAACGGCACCGGATAAGGTCCGCGTGAATTTTCTTGCATAGGTCGCATCAATAGCCCATTCGTTTGGTTTCACTGCTCCCAGTTCCTGGCCTACATCATTGGTAAACATCACCTCCCCCATAGAAAAGAACCGCAACGAGAGTGCAATCGCTTGCTTGTCCCCAAAACGCTTGTAGCCCGAAACGGAAGCCAGACCGATATCGTTGACCAACCCTCTCAGCCAGGGAACGTATCCAATACCAGCACCGAAATCCTTCTCAATAAAGGCATATTTGGCCGGATTCCAGTATAATGAATAAGCATCAGGAGTGGTAGAAACACCAATATCCCCCATCCCACCTGAACGGGCATCCGGTGCTATCATCAGAAACGGCACAGCCGTCGTAATCACGTTTGGTTGCTGTTCATCCTGACCAAATGAGTAATTGATCATCAAACATCCCGCTAAAATCAACGCCAATTTATACTTCTTATGTTGCATTCCAATAATAATTTAGTCCGAAAAAATGGTTAGCAAAAGTAACGAATTATATTTTTTGATATTGCTTCTGTTAAAAAATATGGTTCATCATTCTCTATCTCAAGATTATAACCTTTCCTGATGTATGGGTGAAACTGCCATTGGATCCCGTAAATTTTACACTGTAAGGGTAAATTCCGCTGGATAGTTTCATCCCACTCTGGTTCGTGCCATCCCAATATACCTGAACTGGCTGGCCGGTGTTCTCAGGTACTGATACGTTGATCAACCTTACTGGCTGACCTGCGATGGAATATACTTCAATTGTCACGTCCATTCTACCACTGTCTGCATCGGGCCTGAATGTAAAGGTTGTCCCTTCAATCAATGGATTGGGATAGGTATAAACCTCAGTCACCTGAATCGTCTGATTTTCATATACATAGAAATTGATCGAACGTTCCGATGAATTGTTGAACATATCCCAGGCACGGATCGTCAGGGTATGAGGCCCGATAGATAAATCGGCATAAGGATAGAGCACTGTCCCCTTTTTATAATCATTCATGGCAGGTGTATAGTAAGGATTAAGTACGACCGCCTGAGGCCAGCTGTCGTCGATCGCTACCAGGATCTCGTGGCCCAGACCCAGGCCGACATGATTGATCCCATCTTCGTCAAAGAGATCAACCATCAGCAACGGACTTCTGCCAACCTGGCTGCCTGAGATAAAATTTTTTGAATCCAGGAAGAGAGAGATATCAGGTCCCTGATTGTCGGGATTTACAGATGGATCCATGCCCCCAATCACAACGTTGTCGTCGTAGCCATGTCCATCGGTAGTTTCCGAAAACGCATAGTAGCTAATCTTACCAAAACCGAAATAGGGTGAGATCCCCAGGGGAACAATGAAAGTGAGGGAGAACTCGCCATTCTCAATGTTAGCAGGTCCGTCGCTCAACAACTCATTTTGGATCTGGAAATACTCTTTGTAGCTCTTCGGCTGGTTAGCCAGTGTGCGGTATGTTACAGGTTTGTCGTACACTTTCGCATTCAGTGTTCCGGTAAACCCGGTTGCCTTATTCCCTGCCTGATCCAGTATCTCTCCCGAAACAGTTACCACTGATAAACCAAGTAACGTATCAGGTGAAGCATTCGCCGGTTCTCCATTGATCGCTGTTGTAACCACTTTATATTCAGGAAAAGCGATTTGCTGAGCCGGGTCGCCCAGCAGGACAAAATTCCGGATGTTGTTGTTATTGTTGTTGTTATTCTTCGATATCATCAGCAGATCACCCATCTTCAGGTAATTTCCATCTTCATCCCGGTCCATAAGATGCCGGAAAAATGATGTATCAAGCTTGAAATTTGATGTGGCCAGAGCCAACCGTGTTGTGGAATAGATGGCGATAGCTCCTGCCTGCGGCTTCACGATTATCATCTCCCCTGCGCTGAACCGCTCGGGATTATCGAATCGGCTGAACTCACACGTGGCGGTGACAAAAACAGGTAACTTATCTGCATTCGTCCAGTTCTCAATATCGGGAATGGTGAGGACTTTCTCCTCGCTCCATGCATCTTCGCCTCCATGACCCGTATAGTTGACGATGAGGCTGCCATTATTTACGGCACTGGTAATCGCCCTGTTCACAGAGGGATACCTGGGACCCGATGGTGTTA
>Ga0268278_1000022_pt1 | contig 138559 bp, 103 predicted proteins | sample saktaG_3_FD_190135 | JGI IMG/M metagenome (GOLD analysis project Ga0268278, IMG submission 190135) | Saline water microbial communities from Sakinaw Lake, British Columbia, Canada - sak_2010_1_5_55m | ecosystem: Environmental > Aquatic > Non-marine Saline and Alkaline > Saline ...
TTGAAACGGATCATATTGTACCCTCTTTGAGAGCAAATGTTGCAGGGGTTTCGACACGTGGCGCTGGATCTTCGTCTTCAGTTGTATATATTGATAATCAATTGGTTTTCGAAAAAATCACATTATCATATGCCATACTTGCCAGTTTTAAAATAAAGGAATAATTGTAATGCATATAACAAGCCAGCAGCCCGCCAAGCGGGGTGTTAGCCCGCATTGCAAAGACGTCCATACAAATCTTTGAGAAATTCGAGATTGTGTAATTGATATTTCCGAATTCTTCTTGCAACAAAATATGAAACGAAAAGACCTATAGGTGCTGCAACAATTAGTCCGATTACTGATTCTTCTGTATTTAGAACCTCAATGAATGATTTATTTTCAAAATAGACATGAATGGATAAAACTGTTAAAATATAAAGAAAGGGAATTAAGAATATATACAGTTTACTGAATCTACCTGTTAACCATTTAGATAAAAAATTTATTCTTACTTCCAACCAGTTTCTTAACGGCTGATTATACCTGTTGTTTTGTATTTTATACCACGACAGCAATCCAGATATAAGTGATATTATTGCTACTATTCCAAGAGTTACATTGTTTATTAAATAAACAAAATCATTTTGTCGATTTAGTGAAGTGATTGTCAAATAGATTAATAGCCCAACACAAACAAGGATTGAGATACTCATGATAACCAAAAACTTATTAATCGTTTGCTTAGTTTTTGATATTAGTAACAAATTTAACTCATCTTTGGATTTCTGATTGATTTCAGAATTAACACTTTTCCAGACTTTTTGCAGTTCATTATTTTCCATGATTTGAATTTTTAAAGTTTTGTTTTAAAGTTTCTTTGGCTCTGTTAATTCTCACACCAACATTTGACGTTGAAATACCAATGATTTCTGCTATTTCATTATAACTTTTTTCTTCCAGATAAAGTAGTATGATTGATTTGTCGATTTCATCAAGTTTATAGATTGCATTTAATAATAATTGTAACGATTCATTCATTGATATTTCATCTATGACATTTGATTTGTCAGGCAATTCGGGTATTGTTTCTCTGTATTCGATTCTTGACACTTTTTTAACCCTTGAGATTGAAGTGTTTATTGATACGGCATAAATCCACGACCCGATACTATTGGGATTTTTTAAACTTGGGTATGATTTCCAAAGTTGATAGATGATTTCCTGAAGATTATCTTCTCTGTCATGTTTGTTTTTAAAATAAACTAAGCTGACTTTGTGCAATATCCCTTGATAATTGGAGAGTATCTCGAGAAATTCTTCTTTAGTAAATTTCATAATTGATGTGTTTCTTATAAAGTATCATTTGGATAGAATTTATTACAAAAAAACAGAAAAATATTTTAAGAGGTTGAAAACAAGCTATATATTTGAGAGGATACAAAGCAACAACCGAGTTGAACGAATACAAAGAGAATAGATGTCTGAATAAAATGAGTAGATTTGCATATCCAGCTTATTGTAGAATGTGATTCTGAAATGTTAAAAGCTTCATTGATGCTTTGAAACGAAGCATTCATTCCCGTCAAACTAATCTGATATGATCCGATTCACACGTTCTTTCAGTAACTTTCAACTTTTCCTACTGAATCTGATCCTTGTGGCGGGATATTTTATATTGATCAACTTTCTGGAAATATCCGTTAATGAAGATCTCTTATTTTCGACTTCAGATTCTATGACTTACCTCAATGTAACGAATTGGATTTTAGGTCATTCAGATTTTGGGAGTACGCGAACCAGGCCAATCTTATATCCATTCATCTTATTGGTTTTTTACAAAGGATTCGGCACTTTTGGAATATGGGGTCTACAGTTCCTATGCTGGCTCTTCTCCATTAACCTTGTTGCAATAGCCATTACAAAATGGACAGGGAAGCAGATGTATGGTTTTATTGGGGCTAGCCTGATGGCGTTAAATTTCACCTTTCTGTTCCTTACCTTTCATGCCCTAACGGAAATTTTAACTGTGTTTTTAATAGCTATCCTTGTTTATTTTATCTCAGTAACAATCGACAGGGTACGCGATTTTAGTTTTTTTCAGGGTTGTCTACTGATCCTGGTCCTGCTGGCAATATTAAAACCTCTATTCTATCTCGTCGTTTTATTCCTTTTACTGGTAATTTTTCCGGTTTTCTACTTTAGAAAAAGGTTTCTCTCCACTAAGAACTTGATTATTTCAATGCTTATTCTTTCTCCTCTGATACTGCAGATAACCATTATGAAAACCAAATACGGTTCACTAAATGTTTCAGATATTGGTTCGAATACATTCAGGGACTATTTCTATGCAGATGGTCTACACATTATAAATAACATTAGTTATGAAAATGCTGTTAAGTTGGCTCAGCAAGAAACTCCTCATGAACGAATAAAAAAGATCCTTGCACATAAAGCACTTTTTATGGGTCTTTATTTTGTAAACCTGAAGTCAAATATTGCTTCGGAACCCATACTTATTAATTTCTCTAACCCACATAAGACCTTGTATAGGATTACTTCGATTGGCAACAGAGTTATTTTCTTTCTTCATTTGTTTTTTTTAATTCCTGTTCTCCTTACACTAATAAGAACCTACAAACGCCGGCAATATGATTATTTCATTTCTCTTGTGGTACTCGCTATTCTTTTATATATTATCTTGATAACCAGCGGAATATCATTCTGGCAGGGAGACAGACTTGTCCTCCCAGGACTGCCACTATGGATACCTCTTTATTTGCTGGTTTTTCATTATTGGTTTTCCCGAATGTCCTTCAAGCAAAAGAAAATGGTTTAGATTCTCAGTTTAGGTGATTGTCATTCAGGGGGTAATTTGGTGTAAACAGCTGTAAAAGAAAAACCGCCTGTAGCGGCGGTCTTACTTGATTTTCCGTGATTTTCAGGTTTTTTTGTGTGATCCAGGAAGGAATCGAACCTTCGACCCACAGCTTAGAAGGCTGTTGCTCTATCCCCTGAGCTACTGGACCTGATCAGAAGATGCAAAAGTAAGGAAATTTATTTACAGATTTCTCATATCGAATGCCAGATGCCAGATGCCGGATGCCGAAAAATCGGAATAATTTTTTATGAACAACACTGACAGCTTTCTAGGGAAATGCTAATTTTGTGGTGCGATACGAGATCCGTGATTCATGATACGCGATTCTCGAAACCCGAAACCCGAAACACAAAACCATTGTCGGACGAGCAAATCCTGAACGGCGAACACCCAGAGCTTGAATCGGGGAAACTGGAAGAGGTAATCCACCTGGATGCCATGTATCAGAATTGGTTTCTGGATTACGCCTCCTATGTCATCCTGGAACGGGCTGTGCCGGAAATTCTCGACGGACTGAAACCTGTCCAGCGAAGGCTTCTGCATGCTATGAAGGAGCTGGATGACGGACGTTACAACAAAGTTGCCAACATCATCGGGCATACAATGAAATACCACCCCCATGGGGATGCTTCAATTGGTGATGCCCTGGTTCAGCTTGGTCAGAAGGATCTTTTGGTTGACACTCAGGGCAACTGGGGAAACATTCACACTGGCGATAGCGCTGCAGCCCCGAGATATATAGAAGCAAGACCTTCCAAATTTGCCCTGGATGTAGTCTTTAATCCAAAGACCACCAATTGGAAAGCCTCATACGATGGGAGAAACAAAGAACCAATCACACTTCCAGTTAAATTTCCGTTGTTATTGGCGATGGGGGTGGAGGGAATTGCTGTGGGGCTGGCTTCCAAGATCTTACCCCATAATTTTAACGAGCTGATCGATGCCTCCATAAACGTATTGCAAGGGAAGGAATTTGACCTCTTTCCCGATTTCCCGACAGGTGGATTGGCCGACATCTCAAAATATAACGAAGGGTTACGGGGCGGAAAAATCCGGTTGCGTGCCCGGGTCAGCTTGGTGGATAAAAAGACCCTGGTGATTTCTGAAATCCCTTATGGAACCACAACCGAGTCGGTAATAGAATCCATCCTGACTGCCAACGAAAAAGGCAAAATCAAGATCCGGAAGATCGATGACAATACGGCGAGAAATGTGGAGATCCTGATCCACCTTGCTCCCGGAGTCTCCCCCGATACCACCATGGATGCCCTCTATGCGTTTACGCAATGTGAAATCCCGATATCGGCAAACTGCTGTATCATTGAAAACGGGAAACCCCGATTTGTCGGCATTTCAGAAATTTTGAGAATATCTACCAGCCATACAGTTCATCTTCTGAAAAGGGAACTGGAGATTCGGATGGAGGAGTTGAAAGAACAGCTGCATTACGCATCCATCGAAAAGATCTTCATCGAGAATGAGGTCTATGAAGGTATAAAGAAGTGCAAGACAGATGAGGAGATCGATAAGGCCATTCATAAGGGGATGAAACCGTTTGAACAGGAGTTCATCCGTCCACTGAGTGACGACGATATCAGACGACTCCGGAAGATTCCCATCGAACGGATCTCAAAATTTAACTCAAACAAAGCCGACGATACGATTAATGGCATCCGGAAGGAGATGGAAGAGGTAAGTAATCACCTGGCCCACCTGACCGACTACGCTATTGAACACTTCCGCCAGATCAGGAAGAAGTACGGAAAAACCCGGGAGAGACGCACAGAATTGCGAAGTTTTGAATCTATCGAAGCGGTGAAAGTAGCCGCAGCAAATGAGAAGCTATACATTAACCGGGAGCAGGGATTTGCTGGCACCTCTCTCCGTCGTGACGAATTTGTTTGCGATTGTTCAGATATTGATGACATCATTGTCTTCCGCAGCGATGGGACCTTTATGGTGACCAAGGTTGCCGACAAGATCTTTATCGGTCAAGATGTGATTCACATTCAGATCTTCATGAAAAATGATAACCGGACCATCTATAACCTGATATACAGGGACGGAAAGAATGGGAAAATCATGGTCAAGCGGTTTGCAGTAACGGGAACCACTCGCGACAAGGAGTACTCCATGACCAAGGGAACTCCGGGGTCAAAAGTGCTCTATTTTTCTGCTAACCCTAATGGGGAAGCCGAAATGGTGAGGGTTGACCTGAAGCCGAAACCCCGGATTAAAAAGAGTTCGTTTGATTTCGATTTTACCGATCTTGCTATCAAGGGACGAAGCTCCATGGGGAATACCCTCACGAAGTATGCAATAAAAAAGATTGAGATTCGTCAGGAGGGTGTCTCTACCCTGGGATCCCTGAATATCTGGTATGATGATACCGTGATGCGGCTTAATACCGAGGAGCGGGGGACATTGCTTGGAGCTTTCTCGGGAGCCGATAGGATCATCATCTTCACCCGTTCGTGGCATTACCGGTTTACTTCGTTTGATCTCTCCAACCATTTCGATGAAGATATGTTCAGGATTGAGAGATATGACCCTGAAAGAGTTTACACCATAGTATACCAGGATGGCAAATCCAAATTGTATTTCGTCAAACGATTCATCCCTGAACCTACCGAGAAGAAGCTTGAATTTATCGAAACCGATGATCAGTTTACTTCACTGTCGGTGGACCTTCAGCCTCGCCTGCAGATTCTATTCGACATGAAACAGAAGAGCAAAGGAGCTGAAGAAGAGGAGGTAGATGTCGCAGAATTTATTGGGATCAAAGGCTATAAAGCAAAAGGGAAACGGCTGACAAGTTATCCGGTGAAGAAACTGATCTGGTTGGAACCGGCAGTCTCCAGTGCTCAATTGGCAGTTGACAGTGTGCTATTGCCAAAACTGAAGGAAAAAGGAGGAGAAGAAGGAGGAGAAGAAGGAGGAGGAGAAGAAGGAGAAAGTGAAGGGAAGAGGGAAAAAGAGAAAAAGGAAGAAGAGAAGAGGGAAGAAGAGAAGACCGTGGATCGAGGTGCAAGTGTAGAAGAAAAAGTAGAGGAGAAGGTTGGGGATCAAGAACCAAAGGTTGTAAAAGAGATAAAAAAGCGGGGGAGGAAGGCCAGGCAACCAGCAACCGGAAACCAGCAACCGGGAATCAGCAACCAGAAACCAGAAACCATCAACCTTGTCATTGCGGGGAGTGAATCGACGAAGCAACAGCAACCATCAGCAAAAAGCGACGATCAACTGGAACTGGAATTATAGATGGTGAAATAGCGAAATTCATGGCAATAAATGTGCAATAAATGGCAATTCATGGCAATAGCGTTTTAGCGGTCACGAAAGATGTTTCCTGGATCGGTGTTCTTGATCCTGATCTGATCACATTTGATGTGGTGATGGAGACCCGGTATGGAACAACCTATAACTCCTATTTTATCCAGGCAGAAAAGAAGTGCATCATTGAAACTACGAAAAAGCGTTTCCGCGATACATTTCTGGAGAAAGTGAACTCTCTGACTGATCCTGCTGAGGTTGAGTTCATTGTGATGAATCATACGGAGCCCGATCATTCAGGAACACTACAAGCCCTTCTCGAAGTGGCTCCTTCGGCAAAAGTTGTGGGAAGCGGAAATGCAATCCGTTACCTGAAAGATCAACTTGGGATGGAGATACCACATCTGATTGTCAAAGATGGTGATACACTGGACCTTGGAAATAAAACGCTTCGTTTTATCGGAGCACCCAATCTCCACTGGCCCGACTCAATCTACACTTATCTGGAAGAAGACAAGGTGCTCTTTACTTGCGATTCGTTTGGAAGCCATTATGCCAGCGAAGAGATGTTTGATGATCTGGTAGGCGATTTTGATGATGCCTTCCGTTACTATTTCGATGTGATCATGAAACCATATAGTCGGTTCATGGTTCAGGCGATCAGCCGGATCCGGCCACTTGACATTGACATTGTATGTCCGGGGCACGGTCCGATCCTCCGCAAGAACTGGAAAAAGTATGTCGATCTCTCCGAGAAGTATGCCACAGAGGCTCTTGCCTACCCTTATCCCCACAGGGTCTTTATCGGCTATGTCTCAGCTTATCAGAATACAAAACTCATTGCCTATGAGATCGCTGCAGGTATTCGTTTAGCCGGATCATTTGATGTCGATCTCTGCGACCTGGAAAAGATAGAAATGGGGGAGGTGGAACAGAAGATCATCGAAGCTTCCGGCATCATCCTGGGAAGTCCGACTTTCAACCAAAATGTACTGTTGCATATTTATCAGGTATTTGCATTGATCAACCCAATCAGGGACCGTCACAAAACGGCTGCTTCATTTGGATCATTTGGCTGGAGCGGAGAAGCTGCCAGGATTATCGATTCTGCCCTAAAAATGCTACGGTTAGATGTAATGGAAGGAGGTCCGATGATACGGTTCACACCACACGAAGATACGATCAAACAGTGTCACGAATTTGGAAAATCGTTTGGCGAGAAGATGCTTACTCCCAGGAAAGAATAGAGTATTGTCAATCCTATACTAAAAGTGAAAGAATTGAGTTTATTGAAAATGAGCAGAGTCCTCTCATATATCCTGATCATCCTGGTAGTGGGAGTCACAGCCTGTACTCCCGAGTATAAGCTGGCCAAGGAGTTCCATGCAAATTCCCCGGAGTTTTTCCTCCATGTTACCCCTCCTCAACTGTTGTTTAAATACAATCATAAAGGGGAACTGGTGGAGGATTTGAACCGGATGAACCCTGTTCAGCAGGATTCAGCCCTCTTTTATTCAAGTGGGTTTATACAGTATATAAATGACTCCCTTTTCCTGGAAAATTATGTTAATGGCTTTCTTGAGGAGCTTCGGAACCTGCAATTTTCAGCTTATATCGGTAATGAAGCGGATTCATTCCTTCTGAGCCAGCCGCAATCCTACGAACTTTCAATTGCCCAAATTCAGCTTGATGAATACTTCTATCCTTACGAAGATGAGGAGTTTTTCTATGACACACTCTTTTATAAAAAATTTAACCTGGATGCTATTGATTTTTCTGTGTGGTTGGAGGTGAGTAAGTTAGGTGGCTCAAGTAATGCTAAAACCATCCTTTACTCATCACATATGGCCTCCGATAATCTGGAAGGCGAGTTTCTTTTTGATCCCTTCCGGCAAGATGTTAAATACAGTTATACGATCGACTCCCTTGAAGTTGAAGATGTGAATAATATTGCAACATTTCTGGGGAGAGTGCATGCCAGCTATCTCTACGATTTTTTCCTGAACCAATACATCGCTTTTCATATCCCCAGGGGATTCCAGCCCCAGTCATATTTTCACTACAATCGCTTTCGGAATAGCTTTATCCCGGTGGAAGAGGAGCGGTTTGAATTACTCGATGGCAATTAAGCAACCAGGAATGTTATGAATGAGAACTTTTACCCTGCCTACAACGGGGGCGAGCTGGATCCCCAGGCCCGGCAGTTTCTGACAGCCATTGCTGCCGCTGATCTTCCCCCTTTATCGGAATTGACTCCGCAAATGGCTCGTGAGCGGAACATTGTTAAGGCATTTTCATCTAAACCCGTTTCGGTTGCTTTAATCCAGGATATGTTGATTGATGGACCATTCGGTGAGATCCCGTTGAGAATCTATACGCCGGAGGGAGAAGGTCCATTTCCGGCACTGGTCTATCTCCATGGAGGTGGATGGGTGGTTGGCACGCTTGATGATTTTAATGCTGTTTGCACTATTTTATGCCGCAATTCCAGGAATGTTGTGGTTTCTGTTGGTTATCAGCTCTCTCCGGAAGCCCGTTTTCCAGTTGCTATAGAGGAGGGGTACACGGCATTGGAATGGGTGGCTGACCAGGCTGATGATATTGATGTGAATCCCAGACGTATAGCTGTCGGCGGTGACAGTGCAGGAGGAAATATGGCTGCAGTCATCGCCATGATGGCCCGCGACAGGGAAGGGCCCTCGGTACATTTTCAACTCCTGATTTGTCCGGCCACGAACCTGGCCGAGACGGACACCCTCTCTTATCAGCAGTTTGGTTTTGGTCTCTGGGTACCTGAAGAGTTGATGCAATGGTATACCAATCATTATCTTAAAAGCCAGGAAGATATAAGAGATTTCTATGTTTCTCCGCTACTCGCAAACAACCTATCGGGGCTTCCTCCGGCTTTCATTGTGATTGCCGAATTTGACATCCTCCGGGATGAAGCTGAATCCTATGGCAAACGGTTACAGGAGTCTGGTGTGCATGTGGATATGAAAATTTACCCGGGCCAGATCCACGACTTCGTCATCTTCGGCAAGGTGATGTTAAAAGCCGAAGAGGCGCTGGCGGATTGCTGCAGAGCGCTGAAGGGAAGGGGGACGTAAGACGTAAGACGTAAGACGTAGGACGTAAGACGTGAAACAACTTAATATGGCAATGATGCGCATTGATGACTGAGGCGAGCGATAGAAAACTTTTTCGATCCGCCTTTTACCAAAGCATCTTCACCATCGCTTACAACCTGGCAGAAGACTTAACTCGGAACCGACCATCGCAGATGCCAACTGCACCTTGGTGTGCCTTTACATATCGATCGTTCTCCTGGTTTCCAGCCTGATCTACGAACTCACCGGGTTTGCTTGCATCGATGCCATCAGCGCTGCAGGCCTTATCTGGTTTTCCGTGAAAGAGGGCATTGAAGCGATGGAGAAAGCGAAAAAGCAAAGTTATGTGGAGTGCAGCTGTCATGTCACCTCTCACCCCTTAGGTCCAACCTAAGTCCCGCATATAGAACCAATATTCCCACGATCTGAATCAGGTGAAACACACCATTATGATCGAATTCCCAGATGCAGTGGACGTGAATCGCTTCACTCGCCTGGACAGCTGCCGCTATCATGGTGATCAGGATGCCGGCAGCCATAAGGGATGCCCCTTGCAAACGATGCCGGGTTGAAAGAACGATGTAAACCACCAGCGAAAATAACATCGCAGCGGCCTCATACAGGATAAAAACCAGAAAAATCCCCGGAAAGACAAGGGTAATGACGTAAAACAGGGTTCCGATAGTTAACAGCAGCGGGAGTGTGATTTTGGGAAGAACTCCTCGTGTCAGGTCATAGACAACTCCCACCACAAACAGAGAGACAGTAAGTCCCAGCGCCAGGTTCAACGGTTGCCACAGGATGTAATTAAGCTTGGCCGGCATGTGGAATCCGTGAGCCACGGCGCCGGTGAATGCTGCAAAGGCCAGTAATCCAAATGCCCATGCCCAGATCCTTCCTTTTTTAATGTTGTTGATCCGGCCAGCTTGTATGGTAAGGAAACTGACAATCATAGCAATCACTGAGAGAACGACATCGGTTGCCGCGGTGGTTTGTTCGGTGGGAACATCGATGAAGGTCATACAGGTTTAAGGTTAATAATGAATGAAGTCATACGAAACACGAAATATGAAATGAATCTTTTATTTAAGTTAATCTACAATGAATAGAAGTACGCCTTCTTCCGTTTGTGTTCGATGAGGATTATCCTGATCATCGCCCATAAAGTAAGTCATCCCGGCTTGCAGGGAGGTCTTTATCCCATCCTTTAACTCACTGATCATCTCTCCTCTCAGAATATGGATAACATGACCGCGTGCACACCAGTGGTCAGCAAGGTAACCAGGAGAATATTCCACTAACCTGATTCTCAGGTTTTTTTGTTCGATTGTTTGCCAGGTTGCGAATCCGGTTTCACCGGGATGAAGGGTTTTAGGAATGTTCTCCCAGTTTATGGACGAAAACGGCATGTTTTGGAGCTGCATGTTATCAGATTTTTGAAGGGATGACTGGCCGTAGATCAACAAGGAAAATATTTCTTCAAAAGTAAAAAATTTCAATGATCCGATGATTCTAATTTTGTCATTCATTTTTTATTCAAGACCTGATGACTTCCTTCATTTCCGAGAACCCGTTGAACAGAAAATACTTAATTTAGCCTTTTAAAGATTTGTTGCATGAAAGACAAATTGTACCTTGGAAGACGTCGCCACCTGATCTTGATGGTTTTAATCATCAGTGCACTAATTTTAATCTCTGGCTTCTTCTACTTTCGGTTTGAATATTTCAAGGCTATTCACAATAAACAGAACGAGTTAAAGTCAATCTCAGAGCTAAAGATCAACCAAATTTCGCAATGGAGAGCGGAACGGCTGGCCAATGCCAACCTGCGAGCCCAGAGTCCGTATTTCGCTAAGGCTGTTGAACTTTTCTCGACCCAAAAAGAGTATGCCTATCTAAGGGGTGTGTTGTTGAAACAACTCGAAGCACTAAGGGTTGGGTATGGAAATGAAAACGTGTTTATTACTTCTTCCCATGGCGATTTACTTTTATCTTCAGATACGGGTCTCACAACAATGCCTTCAGATTCCTACACTTCTGAATTAATCCAATGGGCGGTAACCAGCAAAGAGGTCATTTTCTCAGAAGTATACCATAGTCAAGAATTTAATGCTTTCTATATCAATATCATAGCTCCTCTTTCTATTGAAAATGGGAACGTAGTCGGTGCCATCGTATTTCAGATAAATCCGAAAAATTTTCTTTTTCCTTTAATTCAATCCTGGCCAACACCCAGCAAAACATCGGAGTCGTTAATTGTTCAAAAGGAGGGGGACAGTGTTCATATTTTAAATACACCAAGGTTTCGGGAGAGTACTGCCGGTCCCCTTCGTTTCCCTTTGACAGCCAAAGAGAAACCTTCCGTTCAGGCCATACTGGGACAAATCGGAAGCACGGAAGGAGTTGATTACAGAGCGAATCATGTACTGGCTGATATCCGGAAAGTGCCGTTTACGCGATGGTACATCGTGTCTAAAGTTGATAAAAGTGAGATTTTCTCTGACCTTTTCATCATGACGATCATCATCGCCACGTTTACCCTGTTCCTGATTTTGCTGGCTGGTGTTACCATCACATGGATCTATCACTACAGGCAGAAAAATGCATATAAGCTGCTCTTTCTGAAGGAGAAGGATCTCTCTGACGCCCAGCAACAACTCCAAAATACGTACAGGTTGGCAAAGATTGGTGCCTGGGAGTGGAATTCTTCACTAAATTCTTTTACATGGTCAGAAGAGCTTCTCGAAATTGCCGGATTCGATTCCTCCCAATCAACTCCTGGGATCGATGAACTTCCTTCTATGTTTGTCGCGGGCGACTGGGATCGATTGAAAGCTGCTGCGAAGAGTGCATTGGAGAGGAGGAATCCTTTTCATCTCGAACTTCAATTCATTCGCCAGGATGGTGACGTGCGATGTGTAAGCACATTTGGTGAAACATTGCTTGATAAAGAAGGATGTGTGATTGGGCTAAATGGCACCGTTCAGGACATAACTACACAACGGCTTTCTGAAGAGAAGATCAGAAAGAGTGAGGCAAAATATATTTCCATCTTTGAGAATACAGGAACCGCTACCTTACTTGTTGAGGAAGACATGACCATCAGTATGGCAAATATCCAGAATTTTCAGATGACCGGGTATACCCCTGAAGAGCTGGTGGGACGGAAATGGATACAATTTGTGGATCCGTTAAGCCTGGAAATCATGCAGAAAAACCATCTCCTGAGGCGGGCGCATCCCGGGATGGCGCCTGATAAATATGAGGTAAAACTCATTCGTAAAGATGGACAAGTACGGGATACTGTGATCAGTATTGGGATGATTCAAAACACGAAACAAAGTATCGTCTCCATGTTCGATATAACTGATCATAAACAGGCGCAGGAGGCGCTAATAGAAAGCCGGGAGATCTATAAAGTGGTCGCAGACAAGATGACCGATGTTGTTTGGCTAATGGACCTCAGTGGGAAAAGTCTGTTTGTGTCGCCTTCCATCACTCAGTTTACCGGATATTCGATTGAAGAGTATCTGAACCAGACAATAGACGACAGATTTACCCCTGAATCGGCAAAAATTGCGAATCAGATATTGAAGGAAAAGATGCAGGATGTGTCTAAGTTTCCTGAGAAATTTAAAGGCTATAGTCTCTCTTTACAACTTGAATACAGGTGTAAAGACAATCAGACAAAATGGGGAGAGTTGATGATTTCACCCTATTTTGGAAAAAATAATCATTTGAACGGACTTCATGGCGCAACAAGAGATATCAGTGAAAGAAAATCCGCAGAGGAGAATGTACGAAAGCTTTCAAGAGGGGTCGAACAGAGTCCGGTGTCGATGATCTTTACCAACCTTGAAGGCAGGATTGAGTTCGTTAATCCGAAATTTACAGAAATGACCGGCTATATCTCTGATGAAATCATCGGGAAAGTAGCCCGAATTTTAAAACCGGGGTCCACTTCTCCCGAACTTCACCAAAAAATCTGGGAAACAATCCTGTCGGGGAAAGAGTGGAAAGGCGAGTTCATCAGTAAGAAGAAATCAGGGGTGCAGTACTGGGAATCGATATCTGTTTCTCCGATCATGGATTGGGAGGGTAGTATTACCAACTTTATTTTGATTACGGAAGACATTTCCGATCGAAAAAATATGATCAAAGAGCTCACATCCTCAAGAGATCAAGCAGAAGAGAGTGACAAACTGAAGTCGGCTTTCCTGGCCAACATGTCGCATGAGATCAGAACGCCAATGAACTCGATCATTGGGTTTGCCGACCTGTTATCTGATCCCGAATTGACGGTTGCCGATCGTAAAAGGTTCACCCAAATCATTAAATCCAGGTCCAACGACTTAATGCACCTTGTCAATGATCTTCTTGAACTTTCAAGAATCGAATCCGGAAACGCAGTCATCGTTCAGGAACGGGTTGCTTTGAATGATATCATTGATGAGATCCAGACAATATTTCTTCAAAAATTGCACTCCATTGATAATAAAGATATCGAACTTAGTTTTAGCAAGCCCCTTTCTGACGATCAGGCCATCATTAATTCGGATGTATATGTGGTGAAGCAGGTATTCTCGAACCTGATCGACAATGCCATCAAATTTACAAGCCATGGCGTGATTCATTTTGGATACCTTCCGCCGAAAGCGAACGAGATCACTTGTTTCGTGTCTGATACCGGGGTTGGAATTTCGAACAAAAATCAACAGGTGATTTTTGAACACTTCCGGCAGGCAGAAATGACAGATCCTCATAAATATGGTGGAACCGGATTGGGTCTTTCCATTTGCAAAGGATCTCTGGCTCTATGCGGAGGGCGAATCTGGGTGGAATCTGATCCGGGGGAAGGCAGTACATTCTATTTTACCTTGCCCTTTAAACCCATGGCAAAGAGCGGGTATGAACCAATAAAAGCTATTGTCACTGAGTTGCCACGGGAGGACCAGCAGGGACAATTTCTCTGGACGGGAAAGAGACTCCTGCTCGTAGAAGATGAAGAGACAAACCTGGAGTTTCTTAAAGTTATTTTAAAGAAGAAACAACCAGAATTGATTTGTATTAAGACTGCCTTTGAACTTCGGAACCTATACAGCGACCTTGAAACATTCGACATCATCTTGCTTGATCTGAGATTGCCTGATGCCGAAGGATGGGATCTGGTCAGAGAGATTAAAGATCGAAGGCCAGATCTTCCCGTAATAGCACAAACGGCCTATGCCATGTCGTCCGACCGTCAGAAATGCCTGGAAAAGGGTTTTGATAATTTTATTTCGAAACCAATTAATAGAGAGATTTTAATCAAAATGATCTCAGGATATCTCGGTCGAAATACCTGAAAGGAAGAGACGGTAGTCGGCAATTTCACGTATTTTGGTGAAAAATATTTTGTCACTTGAACTGTTTTATCCAAAACGAATTCCACTGCCGATCTGTCGGTACTCCGTGAAGTTTTCCCATGAATTCACGCAGGCTTCTCTTTTGCATTCCCCGGAAGCCATATGGTTCCATGTAGTCGGTTTGTAGCTCCTGAATTTCGAGGAATTGTTTATGTTGATGAACAAGCAAGTGATCCGGTTTTCCTTCCTGCGCCCAACGTCTTACATCTTGGGTTTCTCGTCCCTCATCTTTCGCCACCGGCTCTTTGCGTAAGGTGTTACCGACTGTTTGGAGAAATCCTCTTTTAGGTACTTGAAATACCCCGTGATAGCGATCATCGCCGCGTTATCGGTTGTATATTCGAAAGGGGGAATAAATGCATTCCAACCCTCTTTTTTTGCTGTCAGCAACAGCGCCTTCCGCAAGGCAGAGTTGGCAGAGACCCCGCCGGCAATAGCGACATCCATGATACGCGGTCCGCCATCCGGGATCCGGGATCTGGGATCCGGGATCTGGGATCCGGGATTCGTAATTCGTAATTCGTAATTCACATTTCGTATCTGCCCGACCGCCAGCTTCAACTTCCCTAAAAGTATCTCCACAATCGTCTCCTGGATCGAGGCACAAAGGTCAGGTTTATTTTTTTCAATAAATGCCGGATCCTTTCTCAGTTCATCCCTGATAAAATAGAGGATGGAGGTTTTCAACCCGCTAAAGCTGTAATCAAGTCCGGGGATGTTTGGTCGGGCGAATGAAAACCGGGAGGAATCGCCCTCTGCTGCCAGTTTGTCGATAACCGGGCCACCCGGATAGGGGAGGCCCAGGATCTTGGCTGTTTTATCAAAAGCTTCGCCGGCGGCATCATCGATAGTTTGCCCCACTATCTCCATATCAAAATAGTCCCGCACCAGGACGATCTGGGTGTGCCCTCCGGAGACTGTCAGGCAGATAAACGGGAATGCGGGCAGAGGACGTGGATTCTCTGGATTTTCGAGGAAGTGCGCCAGGATATGGGCCTTCAGGTGGTCAACTTCGATCAGGGGGATGCCCATGCCCAAGGCAAAACTCTTTGCAAAAGAGGATCCAACAAGCAGCGAACCAAGTAGCCCCGGACCCTGTGTAAAGGCCACTGCAGTAAGTTGATTTTTACGTATATTTGCTCTTCGGATTGCGGCTTCAATGACCGGTACGATATTTTGCTGATGAGCACGGGATGCCAGCTCCGGGACCACTCCTCCGAACTCCCTGTGGATCTCCTGGCTGGCAGTGATGTTCGACCGCACGATGGTTCCTTCAACCACTGCTGCGGAGGTATCATCGCAGGAAGATTCGATACCGAGGATAAAGGGTGCCATCAGGGTAAATTATCAGTTTACAAAAAGCAAAAATAAGATAAAAACAGCAGGTAAAATAGTGTCCTATCTGGTGACGATCCTGATCTCTCTGGTCATGACACTGTACCTGGTGGTGAGTGACACCTGGATTCAGAGCTTTACTATACAGATGACTGCCGACTATCTCTCCAGGGAACTGGGAGCTACTATACGGGTTGGCAGCTTCGGTCTCTCCTTCGGTAACGGATTGGTTATAGAAGATATTTTAGTGAAGGACAATCGTGATTCAACCCTCTTTTCAGCACAGCAGGTTGGCGTCAAGCCGATCTGGTTTAGCCTCTCCGGCAGATCCATCAACGTGCAAAAGATCCTCATCAGAAAGGGAGAGTTTCAGCTTCTGAAACACAAAGGGGATTCCACACTTAACCTGATGTTCATCATCAATCGTTTCGCTTCTACCGACACTGTACCAAAAATACCTGATACGATTTCTGCTGCCCCATGGACGATAACCTGTCATAACCTGGACCTTGACGGTATCCGGTTTCATTATCAGGATGAAAACAAACCTGCAGTGCCTGAAGGGATGGATTATTCAAACATCGACGTTCGTGATGTTAGCCTGAATATCACCAATGTCAGAATTGAAGGCGATACGATCAATGCAACTATTAACAATCTTACTGCCAAAGAGCGTAGCGGAATATACTTGCATGAATTTCAGGGTGATTGCAAGGTTTGTAGCCAGTTTATTGTGGTAGATAACCTGAGGTTGATCACCGACAATTCAAATCTTTCGCTCGATTTTGCTTTCCGGTACAACGGCTTCATCGCCTTTACCGATTTCCTGAAACGTGTGACGATTGAAGCTGATATTAAGACTTCGGAGTTTGATATGACCGACATTGGGTTTTTTGCCTCGGAGGTGAAAGCCATGCACAACCGTTTTAGGCTCGATGGGGATATTTCGGGGACTGTCAGTAAGTTCAGAGCGAAAAACTTACATGTAGCCTTCGGTAATAATACTCTTTTTGACGGAAACATTTATTCAGTCGGACTGCCGGATGTCATGGCCACCTATGTCGACATGAAGATCAATAGCTTTACCTCCAGCGCAGAGGATATCCGGTCGTTCAGGATTCCTGGGGACCCTGATACCCTGGCTATTCCGGCTATGGTTGAGAGCCTTGGACTGATCAGAGTTAAGGGCGATTTTACGGGCTTCGTGGATGATTTTATCTCCAGTGCAGAGATCCAGACTGACATTGGAGACGCGATTACAAATCTTCAACTGAAGCAACAGAAGAGAGGAGGACCGCTGGCATACAAAGGCGAGCTCAGGATTATTTCGTTTGATCTGGGAAAGCTTATGGAAGACCAGGACCTTCTTGGTAAGGTTACCTTGCGTGCCAATCTGGATGGCCAGGGTACTTCATTCGATAAAGCTGACCTGCTAATGCAGGTGCAGGTCGACTCCGCTGTACTTAATCGATATAACTATAAAAACATAGCAGTCAATGGCTCCCTGATTCGGAAGAAATTCTTCGGAGATGTTACTGTGGATGATCCCAACCTGCAGCTTACTTTCCACGGAATGGCCAATGTTCATGATACGTTACCAATATTTAAATTCGATGCCGTTATTGCTCATGCACAGCTTTTCAACTTACATCTCCTGAAGAGGGACTCGGTGGAGGTCTTTTCTGCTTCCATTGATGCTGATTTCCGCGGAAGTACTGTGGATAATGCTGACGGAATGCTCAATTTGCACGAAATCTCTTATTGGGAGGGGAGAAATCGTGCAGTGATTGATTCGCTGCTTGTGACGACTAATGCAGACTCTTCCGGACAGAAAGTCTATGAAGTACGATCCGATTTAGTGGATGCTTATTTTACCGGTGAGTTTGAATTCACTAAGCTAGTGCCATCTGTTGTAACATTCATCCAAAAATATTTGGCCAGCTTTGAGATGCGGAGTGATTCAACCCGGAAATACCACTATTCTGGACAGGAACTGAACTACCGGATAGAGTTTAAAAGAACCGCTGATGTTACAGCTATTTTTCTACCATTCCTGGAGATCGCCCCCGGTTCATATCTGGAAGGAAGTTATAATGAGGCTGATAAGTTGCTTTCGCTAACGGGCCGATCACCAATACTTCATGTGAGAGGAATGGAGTTGGAACACTGGTTCATCGATGCCGAGACCCGCATTGATGATCTATCCCTAAGTACCGGGTGTGATCAGCTGATCATGAATAAGTCGAGACCAACTGATACGATTTATATTCAACTTGACACACTCTTACTTACTGCCAGCGTTCGTCATGACAGTATCCTCTACAAAGTAAGCTCGGCTTCAGGGAGTGATTACAGCTATTTTCAGGGATTCCTCACCTTTCTGGAATTGGGAAGCGTGAAAATAAAGCTGGAGGAACTCGACCTTAAACTGGCCGGAAACGCCTGGACTATCTCGAAAGAAAACTTTGTGATTCTGGATTCTTCCCTGGTCGAATTCCACGATCTCACCTTTTTGAGCGGCAACCAATGGCTCTCTCTTAACGGAAGGATTACCCATCATGAACTCGATACCCTGGATTTGAAATTTAACGGGGTTGATGTTTCACAGCTCGATTATTTTACGGCCAATCCCAACATCGACATCGACGGCGTTTTATCCGGAAGCCTCAAGATCACCGATGTCTTCAACAAACTTTCGGTCTATTCCGATCTGAAATTAGACAACTTCAGCTTCAATAAGCAACATCTTGGGGATGCTGTGTTTCAGGTCAACTATGATCGGGCGGAAGAAAAATTTGATGTGCTTTCGGAAATTATCTATACCGGAAATATTGGCCGGAATATCCCATTTTCATTGACAGGGAGTATCTATACAACCAAGCCTGATCCCCATTTTGACTTTGACCTGAAACTGAAGAATTTGAACCTCCGGATGCTGGAGCCTTTTGTTTCGGGGTTTATGTCGAAGTTAACCGGATTGGCATCAGGGGAGATGAAGATTACCGGTACAATCAATGAACCCTCATTTCAGGGAGAGCTGAATCTGATGCGCACCGAGTTCAAAATCAATTACCTCAATGTGCCCTACTCCTTATCAGATATCATCGACATTGAACCTGATAAGATTGCATTCAACAATATCGTGATGTATGATTCCCTTGGCAACAAAGCCTATCTGAATGGGTCCATCAATCACAATTATTTCAAGGATATATGGCTGAATCTATCGATCAGCATGGATGATTTCTCTGCCTTCCGGAATACCTATGCTCAGAATAATATCTTTTACGGAAACGCCAGAGCTAGTGGAACGGTAGGGATCAACGGTCCCCTGGATAACATCGTTGTGAATGTGAACGCCAACACAGGGCAAAATACCCGCGTAACCATTCCGATCAGCCTGACGCAGAATGTGGGGCAGGTGGATTACATTATTTTTAAGCAATTGAGAGAGGATTCACTACTGGGTATACGCAAATCATCAAGTGCACGTTCAACAACAGGCTTAACGTTGGCGTTGAGTCTGGATGTGAGATCCGATGCCCAGGTGGAAGTGTTGTTTCCGGATCAATTGGGGAACATCAAAGCCACTGGATCCGGAAACCTCAACATGGGGATGACACCTACGACTCCATTCAACCTTCATGGAAGCTATTTTATTAACAAGGGATCTTTCCTTTTCCAGATGAAAAACCTGATCCGTATGCCGTTTGACATTAAAGAGGGGAGCTCGATCTCATGGACCGGTGATCCGACTAACGCAACTATATCATTAGCAGCTATATACAAAACAAAAGTTCCTCTGACCGGACTTAGTTCAGAGACATCAAACATTCAGGGCCGGATCCCGGTTGAGTGCATCATCCGCCTTAACGGGAAGCTGATGAATCCAATCATGTCGTTTGGATTGGCATTGCCCTACGCCCAGGAGAATGAACGAGCGCTGGTGTTTAACGCTATTGATACAAACAATACAGCTGAGATGACACAGCAAGTGTTGTACATCCTGGTGATGAATCAGTTTAAACCCGTTGCAGGTGGAACAGGGTCTACGGTAGATGTTGGAGGCACTTCGCTTGCTATCGTGACAAACCAGATCAACAGCTGGCTTTCGGGCATGACCCAGAATCTGAACATCGGTGTTAATTACAAACCTGGATCAGCTACAGCCAGTCAAGATATTGACATGACAGTCTCCACCCAACTTTTTAATGATCGTTTACTGATTGACGGAACGTTTGGCATGTCATCGTATAAAAATACCTCTTCCGCCCAGGCCAGTACGATCGTAGGTGATATTAATGTTGAATACATCCTCACCAAGAACAGGAGATGGAGAATCCGGGCATTCAACCGGACCAACACCATCGACCTTCTGAATAACAACGCACCCTATACACAAGGGGTAGGTCTCTCCTTCCAGCGTGATTTTTATACCTGGAAAGAGCTATTCCAGAAAACCAGCGCCAAAAAAGCAAATACCAGGGAACAAATTCCAACTAACAAATAATATCCAATATCTGATACTTGATACCCAGCAACAAGCAACTAAAAACTCATATCATGAAACCCTTCACCTGTATTTTTTCCATTTTCCTGCTATTTCTCCCGGGGATGATGTGGTCGCAGATTGTGATTGATCAAACCGATATGCCGAATGCTGGAGATACGCTTCGTGTGAGTATAACAAGTACTGTCCCTGTCAATTATGCCAAAACAGGGAGCGACACTACATGGGATTTTTCAATGCTGCAGCCAATGAACCAACGGGTTGATACTTTCGTTGCTGCTAACAGCACACCTCCCGAGTACTGGGTGTTCTTCCTCCCCGATCTGGTTTTCAACCTCGCAAGTCCCCAGGGAAACAGTGAGTTCTTCCCCGGACTTCCGTTGAGCCAGGCCTATACATTCTTTAAAAAAACCGATGACGCCTTCGTTGATAACGGATTTGCATTCAAGATTCAAGGATCTGTTCTGCCTGTAAGATATAATGTCCCTGACAAATACTACACTTTCCCATTAGATACTAATGCCAGTTGGGTTTCTTTCTCCTCTGTGGCATTTGAGTTTCCCGGCATGTTCTATTTTTCTACCCATCGGGACCGAACTTCGTTTGTAGATGGATGGGGAACTGTAATCACCCCTTTCGGTTCATTTAAAACCCTGAGGATACGGTGTGACCTGGTGCAGCAAGACAGCATATATATCGACTCCCTCGGTTTTGGTATTGGGATTGACAGAAACATTACAGAATATAAGTGGATGGCAGAAAATATGGGAATTCCTATATTGCAAGTAAACAACGAAGGGTTGTTCTCTACAGCCACCTACCGTGACAGCACGCGGCTTTCGTCTCTTTCGCTCTCCATATCCCTTGGCCCGGATACGACAGTAAATAAGGGAGCCGTTATTACCCTCTATGCTACGGTTTCAGGTGGTGCCCCGCCTTACAGATTTTTTTGGAGTACGCTGGATACAAGTCAGTCTTTGACTGTTTCTATGGATACCACCCGTTCATTTGAAATTGTGGTGATCGATGGCCTGAATAAATTCGCTTCCGATCAAAAGCTGGTAACAGTGGTCTCCCCCGGGATAGAAGAACAGGAGATCCGGTCACTCAGAGTCTTTCCGAATCCTGCAGAAAGGATGGTACGGATCTCCCCTCCAAACGGTTTTCAGTCTGGTATGGTGCTACTTTTCGATTGGAGCGGAAAAGAGGTTCTGAGAAAGGAGATTACAACTTCATCAGAACTTCGGGCATTTGATCTTTCATCCTTGCCGGCGGGAATTTATATGGTGCGGCTGGTTACGGAGGGAAACGTGTTTCAGGGGAAAGTAATACGGATGGGAAAGTGAAAGGGGTGATGAAGGAAGGTGGGACGTGGGACGAAAGCTATTAGATATAAGATGTGTATTTCGTATTTCATATTTCGTATGACCTATGGCAGGATAGCTGTATGGCAGAATAAATCGAAAATCGAAATGCGAAGCATTCGTGAACACCAGTGAAAATGAAAGATTTGTAAATAATCAATCGGAAATGAGTTTCACCGTCTACAGGAGTTCTGCCGGATCAGGAAAAACCTTTTCATTGGTTAGGGAATACTTGAAGATCGTAATAAAACATCCACCGGGGTTCAGGCATATCCTGGCAATCACTTTTACACACAAAGCAGCCAACGAGATGAAGCAACGCGTGATGAACGCGTTACGCGACCTCTCCAGGAGCAGTGAAATTATCCCAGGAGGTGCATCCAGGCAGATGCAACGCAGTCTCATCGAAGAGACCGGATTAGGGGAGGAGGAAATTTCCCGACGGGCAGGAGAAGCATTGTCGCTAATCCTCCATCACTACTCAGAATTCTCAATCGGAACCATCGACAGTTTTTCTCACCGTATTATTCGTGCTTTTGCTCACGATTTTGGGCTGCCAGTTTCATTTGCCGTTGAGCTTGAGTCGAATGAGCTTCTCACGACGGCTGTGGATCTTCTCCTGGAACAGGCCGGCAGCAACGAAGAGCTTACCCGGCTGCTTGTCAGTTTCCTCGAATCAAGGATGGAAGAGGATAAAGGTTGGAATATTGACCGTTTGCTGGTCTCCTTTGCCGAACTGCTTCTGGATGAAGAGGGAGAGGTAGAAGTGAGAAAACTTGCATCCCTGACGATGGCTGATTTTCATACCATCAGTAAACAGTTGGTTGCCCGTATCAGGAGTATTGAGCAGCAATTTAAAGAGTTGGGAGAGAAGGCGCTGAACCTGATCGACAGTCATGGGATTCCTCATGGCTCGTTCTATTTCGGGAAGACTGGAATCCCGGGTTATTTCGGATACCTGGCTCAGATGAAGATGAGTAACCTGGAACCAAACACCCGTGTTACAACCACACTTGAAGAGGATAAATGGGTTAGCTCGAAAGCCTCTGTCAAGGACATCGCTGAAATCAATGGGATTAAACCTGCATTGCTGGACATATATCAACATGCAGAAGTGTTAAAAGAGGCAAAATCAGAGAGCTACCACTTGGCGAAGCTTTTGACAAAAACGATTTATCCTCTTGCGGTGTTGAATGAGATCGGACGCGTATTGGATGAATTTAAACGTCAGCATAACCTGGTTCATATTTCCGAATTCAACAGCCGCATTGCACGGATCGTCATGCGTGAGCCGGTACCTTTCATCTATGAGCGATTAGGGGAGAGATTTCACCATGTCCTCATTGATGAGTTTCAGGATACTTCCCGCCTGCAATGGCTCAATTTCGTGCCGCTCGTGGAAAATGCCCTTGCCGGAGGCTATTTCAACCTCGTGGTTGGCGATGGTAAACAGGCCATCTACCGCTGGCGGAATGGTGATGTCACACAGTTTACCTCTTTGCCGGCTCTTCCCGGCCGTGATGAAAATCAGTTGATCCGCCAGCGGGAGACACTTTTCCAACAGTATTTTACCGAACACCATCTCGATTTCAACTATCGCTCCTTGCCGGAGATTGTAAATTTTAATAACAGGTTTTTCCGATGGCTTTCACAACACCTGGATCCCGGCTTACAGAAAGTATACAGGGAGCTGGAGCAGAAATCAGCTTCCGTCAGGGAGGGTGGCTATATTCGTTTGGATTTCATCACACGTGATGAGACGGATCTAACCTATGCCGAACGAACGATAAACCGGACTGAAGAGATCATCAACCAGCTTCTGGTAAAAGGGTATGCACTGCAGGATATAGCCGTATTATGCAGAACAAACAAGCAAGCTGGTCGGATCGCCAGGGAGCTCATCCTGCGCGGCATTGATGTGGTCTCATCAGAATCCCTTCTATTGTCTTACTCGCCGGAGGTGAGGTTCATTACCGCGTTGATCCGGTTTCTGTTTGAGCCTGCTAATACCATCATCCAGGCATCTCTTGTAAATTATCTTTTTAATTCCGGTGCACTGAAGGAGGAGAAAGAGAATTTTCACGCGTTGCTGGCCGAAATTGGCCGGTCAGAATATCCCGGAGATCCTCTTCTTAAGATCCTGCAGCGAAATGGATTAAAGATTGATAAAGAGGATCTGCTCACACTTCCGGTCTATGACCTTTGTGAGATGATAATCCGCCTCATTGGGTTGGACAAGAAAGCAGATCCGTATATTCAGTTTTTTCTGGATGCCGTTATCGCATTTGTGGAAAAAGAGACCCACAACGCAGCCGACTTCCTGGAGTGGTGGGAGGAGCATAAAGGCAGACTCTCTATTGTGGTGCCGGAAGGGGTTGATGCTGTCCGAATCATGACGATCCATAAAGCGAAAGGGCTTGAATTCCCGGTGGTTATATTACCGTTTGCCGACGAATCGCTGAAGACCAGTAAAAATTATCTCTGGGTTGAGCTGCCTGCGGAGGACAAACCCAGACTCAAAACAGCATTTCTATCTGTTGAAAAGCAGATGTTGGAGACTCCTTTTGCAGACCAATACAGGGACGAGCAGACTAAATCCATGCTGGATCTGACTAACTTGCTTTATGTGGCGTTGACTCGTTCGGCAGAACAGTTATATATTATAACCACTCCACCACCCACTAAGATGGAGGAGTTAAAATCGCTTCCCGCTTTCTTTGCTGCTTATCTGCAATCGATCGGGATCTGGGAGGAGGAAAAATCAACCTACGATTTCGGTCAGTTTTCTCCAAAGCAGGGTGTGTCTGCAAAGCCAACAGGAATCATTCGCACGCTTTCATCCGTTCCGTCAGGTAATTGGAGGAAAGCAATCAAAATCCGTCAGAGGGCTCCTGAATACTGGGATATGGAAGATCCTTCGGGGAGGGTTGATTTTGGCAGCAGAGTTCATGACATCCTTGCCGGCATCAGGGTAGCTGAGGATATTGAAGAGGTTATGAAGAGGGCTCTGCTTTCCGGAACGTTATCCCTTGAAGATGAGGTGCGTATTCGTAAGATGCTGGATGATGTGTTCTCTCATCCAATGCTTAAACGATATTTTGATGCCGGTGTGATCATTAAGAATGAGCCGGAAATTCTCGAAATGGGAGGGGGAGCATCACGCCCCGACAGGGTTGTATTTGATGGAGAGGAGACGATAGTTATCGATTATAAAACAGGAAGAAAATCACAATCCCACCGGAAACAGATTGAACGGTATGGCCGCCTTCTGCAGGAGATGGGCTATCAGCGGGTAAGAAAATTGCTGGTGTACTTGGGGGAAGAGGTTGAAGTGGAAGAAATTAGAAATGAGGAATGAAGAATTAAAAATTTCATGCCCTCATGCCCAAAAAATAATGATCGTGAACAAAGAGGAAAAGGTAACAGCGCTATTTCAACGAACCTACGGAGAGAAGCCTGAACGTGTCGTCAAACTTCCGGATTCCGGATCAAGCAGGCTCTATTTCAGGATTTCCAGAAAGCAGAGAGACGCGATTGGCGTATACAATGACGATCAGAAAGAGAATGAAGCCTTCCTTTCGTTCACTCGCACATTTAGATCTCTCGGACTCCCGGTGCCGGAAATTCTGGCAGAGGATTTGGAAAACCATTGTTACCTGCTGACGGATCTGGGTGATCAAACACTCTTTTCCTCGCTGATCATTCAGCGGAAAGAAGAATCCGGATTTCCAGCTGTAATCATAGAACGATATAAGCAAGCGCTGAAGACTCTACCCATATTCCAGATCAAGGGAGGAGCTGAGATAGACTACCGGAAATGTTATCCACGCCAGGCTTTCGACGTGCAATCGATGATGTGGGATCTGAACTACTTCAAATATTACTTCCTGAAGCTGGCTCATGTCCCCTTTGATGAACAGGCCCTGGAGGAGGATTTTGGTACGTTTACCACATTCTTGCTTCGGGCTGATACAGATTATTTTATGTACCGTGATTTTCAGTCGAGGAACATCATGCTGGTTAATGACAGGCCTTATTTTATTGATTATCAGGGCGGCAGAAAAGGGCCTCTACAGTATGATGTAGCATCCCTGCTTTACGATGCCAAAGCCAACCTGCCTCAAAAGGTTAGAGATCAGCTTCTTGGATTCTATCTGGATGAGTTGGGACAGTATCTCCCAGGAAAACGTATGAATTTTCTAAGTTTTTTTCCTGGTTTTATCCTTATCCGTGTTCTCCAGGCACTGGGTGCTTATGGTTACCGGGGATATTATGAAAAAAAGAGCCACTTCCTGCAGAGTATACCCTATGCGCTGAATAATTTACGGAATCTGCGGAATCTGTGGCTCGATAAGAAATTCGGTGTTGAACTTCCGACGTTATTCGGTCTGTTGGATCACTTGATCCTGAATAATGAAACTATGCTCCCGGAACCAACAACCAGCAACCAGCAAGGGAACTACCTCACCGCCAACCCCTCTCCTCAAGGAGAGGGGCGTATCCGGTATCCGGCATCTGGTATCAGTTCCCTCACCGTTACCATCAATAGTTTCTCTTACAAAAACGGTATTCCGCCCGATCCAACGGAAAATGGTGGAGGTTTTGTGTTCGATTGCCGCGCCCTTCCAAATCCGGGGAGGCTTGATGCGTATAAACAAATCTCAGGAAAGGATCAGGCTGTCATCGATTTCCTGAAGAGGGAGGCTGAAGTTGACCTCTTCCTTCATGATGCCATCTCCATTGTTGATCAAAGTGTGTCGAAGTATCTGGAACGCGGATTTCAGCATCTGTTTGTGAATTTTGGGTGCACAGGAGGACAGCACCGTTCTGTTTACTGTGCTGAGAGAATGAAGGAGTATCTGATAGAAAAATATAACATCGTGATTGCGTTGAACCATACAAACCTGCCAAAGAATTAGGAAAAAGTGAAAAAATGGGAGACAATAAGCGGCACTGAAGTACACCGGATTCTGGGATCCAGGTGCAATGTCTATCTGGCGAAAACTGGTAACCATGCATTGCTCTTCGACAGTAGTATGAAGGTTGAGGCAACACGGTTAGCAAGGCGGATTCGGAACCTGGGAGTGACAAAACTAGATGCCATGATTTTTTCACACACCCATTTTGACCATGTTGGGAATGCCGCATTCGTCCGGAAGGAGTTTCATGTCCAGGTATTCGTGCAGCAGGAGGAGTCGGCCTATCTGGAGAGGGGACGTACTCCGCTACCTGCTGGAACAACATGGGCAACGGCATGGCTGATGCGTATGCAACATAAACGCGGGATTCCGACTTTTCCTTATGAGCCATGCATCGTGGATTGCACTGTGTCTGACCGGCTTGATTTATCGGAACTGGGGTTTAATGCAACCCTGCTGGCTACACCGGGACATTCTGCAGGATCAATGTGTCTCATCATTGAGGATGAAATTGCACTTGTCGGAGATACGATGTTCGGACAACTTCCCGGAATCATTTTTCCACCTTTCGCTGACTCCCCGGAGCAAATAATCAAAAGCTGGGAGAAATTGCTGGAAACCTCCTGCAAAATTTTTCTTCCTGCACATGGCAGGCCGGTAACGCGAGGTTTATTAGAGAAATGGTACAAACGGAAAAGATTAGGAGAGTAAGAGAGTAGGAGAGTAAGAGAGTAGGAGAGTAAGAGAGTAGGAGAGTAAGAGAGTAAGAGAGTAAGAGAGTAAGAGAGTAAGAGAGTAAGAGAGTAAGAGAGTAAGAGAGTAGGAGAGTGATAAAAGTGATTGGGGTGATGAACGGGATGAAATAGAAAGATTGGCGAAAAGCGAATACCAAAAAGCGAAAAGCGGAAAAATGAAAGCAATGATACTTGCGGCGGGATTGGGGGTACGGTTACGGCCGATTACCAATACCATGCCGAAAGCGCTAGTGGTAGTCGACGGGAAGCCTTTGCTGCAGCATGCATTGGAACACGTCAAACGATACGGGATACACGATGTAATTATCAATGTGCACCATTTTCCCAGGCAGATTGAGGATTTCCTCGGGGTTAATGATAACTTCGGATTATCGATTGTGATCTCCGATGAGTCGGATGAATTGCTGGAGACCGGAGGTGGTGTGAAGAAGGCTGCCTGGTTTTTCAGTGATGGAGAGCCGTTTGTAGTAAGGAATGTGGATATCCTCTCCGATCTGGACCTCAACCTGATGATGCGTTTTCACAGGACTGAGGATCCTCTTGCCACCCTGGCTGTCAGGGATCGTGAAACCTCCCGTTACTTCCTTTTTGAGAAAGAGAACACCCTCTGCGGATGGGAGAACAGGAAGACAGAAGAGAGAAGGATCAGTAGGGAATGTGGCGCATTGAGAAACTTTGCTTTCAGCGGAATCCAGATCCTCCAGCCGGATATTTTTCCGCTGATAACAGAAAGTGGTAAGTTTTCGCTCACCGATCTGTATATCCGGCTTGCTTCCAATCATCCAATTAAAGGTTTTATAGATACCAGCCTGGTATGGAGAGACATCGGAAAGATAGGATCGTAAAGAATAATCAAACGACAAACTGTTTCAGAAAATAATAACCCATGCCCCCGTTTCTGTTTCAAACCGCTCAATACATTTATGAAAAATACAGCGAAAGCTTGTCGGAGGTAGCCATCATCCTGCCCAACCGAAGGGCTGGACTCTTTTTGCGAAAATATCTCTCCGGGATGCTCCAGCAAACCTCCTGGTCACCGGCACTCTTTTCTATTGAGGAGTTTATCACTTCTGTTTCGGGATTGCGCGAGGTGGAGCAGGTTCATTGTCTCTTCGAATTGTATAAGATTCATCAGGATGTAGAAAAGGAAAAAGCTCAGCCATTTGATGAATTCCTGAACTGGGGGAGTCAGCTCCTTACTGATTTCAATGAGATCGATCGTTACCTTATTGATCCTGCAGCTCTTTTCACATACCTGGATGAGGTTCGTGCGATGACAGTCTGGAACCCGGATAATGAACCCCTGACGGAGTTTCAGCAGAACTACCTGAAGTTCTATAACTCCCTTCTGTCGTACTATTCAGCACTAACAGAAGCGCTTCTGTCCCGGGGAGAGGCCTATCAGGGATTGATCTTCAGAAATGCCTGGCAGAAGATGGAGAGAGAAGAAGCGGAGATCCCCTGGATAAAGGTCATCTTTATAGGTTTCAACGCACTGACGACATCCGAGGAGAAAATCATTGATCTTCTCGTGAAAAAGGGTAATGGTGAGTTGCTCTGGGATTCCGATAGCTATTACCTGGATGATCCGAAGCAGGAAGCTGGAGACTACCTGAGGGAATGGTTTAAGAGATGGCCCGAATGGTCATTGCGCTGGAAATTTGACGATTTTAAGTCTGGCGCAAAAGAGATCGAAGTGATTGGTGTGCCAGATATTATCGGACAGGTGAAACTGACAGGTAACCTATTACAGGAGTTTCAGCAGCAGCAACTGCTAAATGAACGAACAGCTGTCATCCTCCCCGACGAACAACTTCTGCTACCGTTACTCAACTCACTGCCAGAAGGAATCGATGCCGTGAATATCACGATGGGGCTCCCGCTCAGTCAGACCCCACTCGCAGATATTCTCGTGCTGGTCTATGAGATGCATCATCATGCCATCAGGATGACCCAAGGAGGTAAAAGATCAGGGAGATTTTACTTCCGGGATGTATTAAAAGTACTGCAACACCCATATGTGACTCGCCTGGCCTCAGTCAATACTGACGGCAACCAGTTTGCATTCCGCGAACTTGTGGAGAAGATTAAAACAGGCCAAAAGACATTCCTCCGGCGTAACGATCTGGTAGCGGAACACACCGGACTTTTTGGCGCCAGTCTTAAATTTCTCGACCTGATGTTCGGTACCTGGGATTCACTGGATGGAGCCTTGACCGGTCTTCAGACACTGGTAGAAGCGATTGTGGCTTCCATTGGTTTAACCGAATCTACTTTTCCTGAGACCCAGGAAGAGACAACGCCTCAGATCGAGCTGGAATATGCCTATGCTGTTGCCAGGATCCTTCGTCAACTCCGGCTCCTGATAGGGGAATCTAAGGGGTTTCTTACCTGGGAAAGCCTTGCGAAATTCATGAAACAGTTGTTGGATACAACCATGCTGCCTTTCTATGGTGAGCCTTTGAAAGGACTGCAGATCATGGGGATGCTGGAGACTCGTACACTTGATTTCGAACGAGTGATCATTCTCTCTTGCAACGAGGGAATACTCCCTTCAGGAAAGAACCTGCAATCTTTCATTCCGTATGATGTGCGGCGGGATTTTCATCTTCCATTATACCGGCAGAAGGATGCTGTTTATGCCTATCACTTCTACCGGTTACTGCAGCGCTCTACCCACGTGTGGTTGCTTTATAATACTGAACCCGGCCAAATGGGTGGAGGTGACCCAAGCCGTTTCATCAGGCAGATCGAGACAGAGTTGCCTGGATATAACCGGTCTATTACAATCAGGAATGAGTTTCTCGTAACACCACTGAGGAGCGGAGAGGGATATCCCGCTATTGTGATCGAAAAAGGGAGCGCTGTGATCGAAAAACTGAAGGAAAAAGCCTCATCCGGATTTGCCCCTACTTCTCTCAATATGTATCGTTCGTGTTCCCTGAGATTCTATTTCTCAGAAATTGCAGGGTTGAAAGAGCCGGAGGGAGAGGAGGGGGAAATTGACCCAAGGACACTTGGATCTGCAGTCCATCATGCCCTGATGAATCTCTATAAACCGTTTGTCAAACGAGTCCTGACCCGGGGCGATCTCGCTTCGATGGAACCACGAATAGATGGAGTGATCGACAGCGCATTCCGTGAAGTTTTCAAAGGGGATAGTGTAAAAACAGGGAAAAACCTGCTGCTGGTGGAAGTTGCCAGGATCATGATACGGAAATTTGTTCGGGGAGAGGTACGACATGTGGAAAAACTGGCCGAAAAAGGAGAGACACTTACCGTCGAACTTCTTGAACAGCCATTGTCAAAGTCGCTGATTATCTCCCTGAAAGCGACGGAGATGGAGGTCCGGCTCAAGGGGTTTGTCGACCGGGTAGACAGGATAGGAGAGGTTACCCGTGTGATCGATTACAAAACCGGGAGTGTAGACCCGAAGGATGTCGCCATCACCAATTGGGATAATTTGATCTCAGACCCATCCCTTGATAAGGGGTTCCAGCTGCTGACATATGCGTGGCTTTTAGCCAGACGAAATTCCGGTAACTATTATGAAGCAGGTATCATCTCCCTGAAAAAACAGGCGCCTGGATTTATTAGGGTGACGATGCCCGATGAGAAAGGTGCCCCTAAATCTCCTACGATTGGGAATTATGAAATCGCAAAAATGGAAGAGGTTATGAGCCGGATCCTTGCTGATATTTTCGATACCGATCATCCCTTCCGCCAAACCCCAGACGAAGAAAGATGTACCTACTGTCCTTATGTTTCTATTTGTGGCCGCTAAATTCAGATTCTGAAAAGACAGTGGCTTCATAGGTATAGAGTTCAGCATCTTTCCACCCATCCCATCCAATGCCTGCTTTATCCCGGGCACAATGCCCGAGAAACTCCTCTTTTGTCCATCCTGTTTCTGTTGCAACCTGAGGCAGGAAAGTGCCTGCAGCGCTCCCTTTTTTAATATAGATGCCATCTCGTCCCAATTTGAGCTCCCTGATATCGGAAATTCGTTTCATGGGTGAGAGTACCGAGATCTCGATTTCGAGCCCGTCGACTTCATTGAACTGAACCGGCGAGAATCGATAGTCCTGGGTAGCGCTGGCAACAGCCATCTCCTGAATCACTTGGTATAAGGGAATGTTTGCCGTGAACCGGCCGATGCAACCTCGCAATGCACCTTTCTTTTTCAGCGTCACAAAAGCTCCGGTTTGCAGCTTCATGTTTTTCGACAGGCCAGTTGGATCAACCTCGGGAACCTTCTTGTTACGGATATACCCGTTGACTGTACTCCTCGCAATTTCCAGCAACCGGATTTTATCCTGATCAGAGAAATAAAAGTCGGCACCCTCCCTGGCATCGCCACCCGTTCGGGTGATCGTGATTGCCCAGTATCCGACCACTTGTTTCTTGTCGCCATATCTCGAATCACCTGAATTCTGATAGAAGAGGGGCGTATATGTGTAATCCGGATTTCCTGATGTCAGGTTAAGGAGCGTCAGTACAGATGTCCAGCCACAGCAGTTGGTCGCCAGGTTAGGAATCTTCTTCTTTTTATAGCTTTCCAGAAATGTGATGAAGATTTCGGGGTCATTCTTAACGATGGCATTGCATGTCGCCTGGTCGGCAGCTCTAGCCTCTTCATATCCCGGGTAATGGGCGAAATCACTGCTGATCACGAAAAGGTTACGGTCATTAAACCAAGGCTTCAGGGCTTCGGCGATTTTTTTACATGATTCAGCCGACTGCGTGCCAAGCACAATAGGAACCAGTTGAAATGCCTTCTTCAGATGCACCTGTAAAAAGGGAACTTGTACTTCCAGGCTGTGCTCATATTTATCGGCTTCGGGATGAAACATAAAAAGCGGGCTATTCTCAATGAGTTGGTTAGCGAGCTTGATGTTTACAGGTACCTTTCCGAGAGGCGTCACATAATCTCCCAGGTTATAGATGGAGGCGCCGGAAAATGCCACCTGGTGACTCGAGGCAATGATAAAAACATTGTCGAACGATCGATCCGGATCTACTTGGTTGAAAGCATTGGCAGCAACCTGTCCTGAAAAGAGGTAACCGGCATGCGGGGAGATGATCGCCGCTGTCTGATTCTCTTTACGCAGTATCGCTTCAGAAAAGAAGCTTTTTATCATTGACCGGAGTTCAGTGGGGTTGTCGGAATAAAATCTTCCAGCTGCTGCAGGCTTCCGGTCATTTTTTTGTGATGATCCATCCTGATTCTGGGATGAGCATCCAAGTTGTGAACCAAACATAAAGCTTATTAACAAAATGAAAAAAAACTGGGTTACATGCATTATTTTTGAAATAAAACAAAGGTAAAGGTACGAAATGTACAAGAGATTTGCAATCTTCTCTGCTTTGTTTGGTCTGGGGTTTATCTCTATAGCTACCCAGATTTACCTGCTTCGTGAGTTCCTGTATGTCTTCCAGGGAAATGAGCTTGTTTTCGGTGTTGTATTGGCTAACTGGATGCTTGTCAGCGGATTTGGCGCTTTTGTAGGACGGTTTGCGCAGCAGATGAAAGACCGGGAATCGTATTTTCTATTCCTGATGCTGCTGCTTGCAGTGATCCCTGTTCTCACCATTGTGAAACTTGATGTTTGGCGGAGTGTCGTGTTTCCTACCGGAAGTATGGTCGGTTTACGGGAGATTTTTTATTCATCCTTATTGCTTCAAACACCTGTCTGCTTCCTCAGTGGGTTCCTGTTTACTGCCCTCACAGCAATCCTTCCCAGGAAACCCAGTCAGAACCCGCTCGGTGGAGCTTACGCCGTGGAGTCGCTGGGAAGCCTGATTGCGGGTGGGTTGATCAACTTTGTTTTCCTCTGGACCATGGGCTCTTTTCCCGCGATGAATATCATTTCCGCTGTGTTCCTGGGCAGTGTCATCTTATATGCGTTTTCCCAGCCAATGCTGCTCCCGAAGATCATTGTTCCACTCATTTCGGGAGGCGTTTTGCTGGGGCTCTACTCCATATCCTTCTCAAACTTCAGTCTCTCTCTGCTTTTCGAAGATCAGGAAGTGGTTGTTGACCGGGAGACTCCATACGGCCGGGTAATTGTTACCGAGCAGAGCGGACAGCAGAATGTTTATGAGAATGGGGTTTTGCTATTCAGTTCGGGAAATGTGATCCGGGATGAGGAGTCGGTGCATTTTGCCATGGTTCAGCATGATCATCCTAAACGGGTGTTGCTGGTTTCAGGGGGGTTGAGTGGAGCCATTCCTGAAATTCTGAAATATAAGCCAGTTCGGGTTGACTACGTGGAACTCAATCCGGCGTTGATTGAGATAACCACTACCCTGGGAGGAAAGGTTCCCGATTCAACAGTCAGATATATCACAGCAGATGCCCGGAGATACATTATGCATGGTGACTGCTTTTATGATGTCGTGTTGATTAACCTGCCTGAGCCATCTACCCTTCAGTTGAATCGCTATTATACCGATGAATTTTTTGGTTCTCTTAAACACCGGATGGATTCCGGCGGGGTTCTCTCCCTTTCGATACCTACCGGGTCTGATTATGTGAGCCCTGAAGCCGGCGAGTTGAACTCCTCAATTTACTATACTCTGAAGAACCACTTTCGGAATGTCTACATCCTTCCTTCCAGCCAAAACTACTTTCTTGCATCCGACGACTCCCTCAGCCTGGCCATCCCTTCATTGATTATACGAAGAGGAATTCAAACCGATTACGTGAATTTATACTATTTCGATGAACAACTACTGCGGGAGAGGAGCCGTTTTGTAATGGGTAAACTATCTAAGGAGAGTGGAATTAATTACGATTTTCACCCGGTAGCCTACTTTTACCAGCAAGCATATTGGCTCAGCTATTTCCGGCAGAATTATACCTTGATCGGCGGGATGATATTGATGCTGCTGGTGTTTTCCTTCCTTGCGATAGACCGTGTCAATGCTGGTGTTTTCGCAGCTGGGTTTACAGCCGCTTCCACGGAGATCATTCTCTTGCTGGGATTTCAGATTACCTTTGGATTCGTTTACCAGGCGCTGGGTGTGTTGATCATGGTATTCATGCTGGGGCTGGCTATCGGCGCCGCTTCCCGAAAGATTCTGTTCAAAGAGAACCATCCCAGGAATTACCTGCTTATTCAGTTATTTATGGCCGCTGTCGTTACCCTGATACTTCTGTTCATCTCATTGGTCCCATTTCTGGAACTCCCGGATGCCATTATTTTTACAACTTTCCTGCTCTTCGTTCTGGGCATTGCATTCCTGACGGGACTTGTCTTCTCCTATGCTGCTATGATTTCGAAAGGAGGAATCGATAAAGTTGCTGCATCCAATTACGCCATTGACCTTTACGGCTCAGCACTGGGCGCTCTTCTTACTGCAGTGGTCCTGCTTCCACTGATCGGGATCAAGATGACCCTGGTGATACTAGCACTAATGAATACAGGAACTGCGATGTGGTTCTATCTCTCAAAAAGAGGGTAGAGTATATATTCGCATTCAGGTTGAATGTGTAAGTTTTTTAAGTAGGTTTGTTTGGAAAATGCGTATGAAGAATTCTTGGAAAGATTTTTTATGAAACCTGCAGTAATATTGAGAGGATAAAAAATGAAAGGAATCAGAAACATTAACTTATCATTCGTTGCTCTTATGTTTTTTCTTCCTGCAACATTATTCTCACAAACAGTTATTGAAGTGTCAGGGGTGATAAATCAGAATGTGAATTGGGATGCAGATACTGTCAAAGTGATTGGTAACGTTTCGGTAGTTTCAGGTTCCACAGTGAACATTCTCCCTGGTACAATCATTAAATTTCAAGGTCATTATAAATTGTCTGTGTTAGATGGAGTCATTCTTGCAGTTGGAACGGAGACAGATAGCATTGTATTTACAACTGAAAATATAGAAACTGGCTGGCATGGAGTAAGATTTTATGAAAATCAATCTTCAGACACGTCAAAATTTTTCTATTGTCTATTTGAACATGGCATGGCCTATGATGAAGGAGACGATTATGATGAAAATGGCGGAGCCATATTTTCACTACTTCATGATCAAGTAATTTTATCGAATTGTACATTTCAAAATAATCAAGCAATTTTTGGCGGAGCGATTGCTTTAGGAAATGCAGATATAATAATTATTAGTTGCATAATAACCCATAACTATGCCTCTTTTTCGGCAGGGGCCATAGATGCATCCTACTCAGGTATCAAGCTAATTAACAGTTTATTAAATAATAACTCAAGTGGATCCAGGGGAGGAGCGCTTGAACTCACCGGAACTGTCCCTTTGACAATAGTTAATACCTCAATTTGCAACAATATGTCATTCAAAGGCGGGGGCATATTTTGTGATGCAAGTCCAATATTGAAAAATTGTATTTTGTGGGGCAATGTTGCAGGAAGTTGTGGTGATCAGGTATTTATTCAAGATTTATGGGGGCAAAATTCAGAGCCTCAGTTCTTTTTTTGTAATGTGGAAGGAGGAAAGGAGAGCTTTTGTTTGGATAATTACACAAACCCAGTTTACGAGTTTGACTATGAAAATTACTTTAATATAGACGAGTTTCCTGAATTTACAGATAGCACAAATCATAATTTTTCATTAACAGCGATATCCCCATGTATTAATGTCGGCACTCCGAATAGTTTAAGTCTTGGTTTGCCTGATTTTGATTTAGCTGGAAACCCCAGAGTCGTGGATGGTCGTATCGATATAGGAGCTTATGAATATCCGTATCCGGTATTGATACGGCAAATCAAGGAAGATCATATTTTAGTATTCCCAAATCCTGCTAAACAAATTATTCACATTAAGAGCCCGGTCTCATTAAAAAACTCGCTCATTGAGGTGTTTTCCGCTTATGGATCGAGGGTGAAGCATCTTGTGCTCTCAGACAATTCACTGAATATTGAAGATTTACATCCAGGAATTTACATATTGAAAATCAGGATTAAGGATGAATATGTAATAATTAAGCGACTTGTAAAAGAATAATAAACAAACAAGTTATCTACTGCTTGTGACGTAAATGGAGCCTTCCCCCTTATTAACGATGGCAAATTTCGGAATATTCTGTAACTTCGTAAATCAAAACCTCTGACATGAAAAAGAATATCTCGAAGCGGGAATTTCTTCGCCGCAGCTTGATAGGTGCGGGAGGAGCAGCACTTGGGTTGCACTCCATGGAGTCGTTGGCAAAAATAGGAATCCCAATGGATGAAACAGTAGAAAACCCGGATAGCGGATTGGGCCGGTTTAGTAAAGAGTCGCCTTATTACATCGTGACTCCCAAAGGAGTGAGGTGTCAGATTTGTCCGAACCAGTGCACGCTCACTGAAGGGAATGAGAGCATCTGCCGCACGAAGGTTGCTGTAGATGGGAAATTGTACACGATTGCATATGGCAATCCTTGCTCTAAGCATGTGGATCCGATTGAAAAGAAACCACTGTTTCATTTCTATCCATCTTCACGGAGTTTTTCTGTCGCCATTGCTGGATGTAACCTGGCGTGCTTAAATTGCCAGAATTGGGAGATCTCTCAGGTGAGCCCTCGTGAAACCCGTAATTTTGATCTCTTCCCGGATGCCCTGGTTGAAGAAGCCATTGCCAATGGCGCTCTTTCGATAGCCTATACCTATTCGGAGCCCATCGCATTTTACGAATACATGTTTGATTCGGCCAGGCTCGCCCGGAAAAGAGGAATCAAAAATGTGCTCGTCTCAAATGGCTACATCAACGAAAAACCGCTAAGAGATCTGGCAGTTTATATCGATGGAGCCAATATTAACCTGAAGTCCTTTTCCGAAGAGACTTATCAGAAATTGAACGGAGGAAGCCTCGCTCCGATACTGAGGACATTAAAGATTCTTCACGAGATGGGTGTCTGGCTGGAGATTACCAATCTGATTATCCCTGGCTGGACCGACAAGCCTCAGATGATCAGGGAGATGTGTGCCTGGATAGTAGATAACGGACTGGAGGATTGCCCCCTTCATTTCAGCCGGTTCTTCCCCTTGTACCAGTTGACATCCCTTCCTTTTACACCCCTTGCAATTCTCGAAGAGGCTCACGATATCGCTAAAAAAGCTGGCATCAAATACGTTTACATTGGCAACGTCCCTAACAATAAAGCCGAAAACACCTATTGCTCAAAATGCAACGAAGTCGTACTTGAACGAAAAGGATTTACGATCCTAAAGAATAACATCAAGGATAGCAAGTGTGCGTTTTGTGGGGAGACGATTGCGGGGAGATTCAAGGTTTGAGGACATATTTCGTATTTCCGTATTTCACTAACCTTCATTCTTCCCATCCCTCACATGGTACTAAAACATCTAAGATTATCGGCAAATGATCCGAAAACCCTCCCTTATACCTTGGGCCGAGGAAGGTTCTTTTGGGCTTCTTGTCAAGGTATTTAAGGTCATCTTCCAGGAGAAAATCGGGTCTGAAGATCTGGACGCTGTTGAAGTCAACCTGCAGGGGATGTTGTTTGTCAAGCAGCGAGCCGGAGACAATGAATTGATCCAATAATCCCCAGTGTTCCCTGAACTTGTGACTTCCCTCTTTGCTGGCTGTAAGGTGCATCATGTTGATCAGATCTTCGGGCATCAGCTGCCCGGCATCGAGACGGGCTTTCAGAATTGTTTGCAGGCTTTCGTTCTCCGGCTCGTCGTTGAAGTCACCCATGATAACTATACAAGGGTAGTGAGGTAATGAGGTCGTGAGGTGGGGAGTTGGAGATATGGTGATGGGGGTAAGGCTATCAGGGAACTGACTACTGGATACTGCCAACTGCCGACTGCCAACTGCCGACTGAATGATTGAGTCAACTTTCTCCCTCAGCACCGATGCCACGTAGTTTCTCCTGGGAGCGGAAGCTGCTTCTCCACCGCGCCTCGAAGGCCAGTGGTTGACGAAAAGGTGGAGGGTGTCTCTGCTGAGCAGACATCCTTTTACATGGAGGATCTCGCGGGTTGTTGCAGTGGTGTCAAAGGGGAACCGGATTCTGATCCATTCAATGGCCAATGGAACGAATGCATCTGGCCGGTAGAGCATGGCTACATCGATTCCACGGCTGTCGGGGGAGTCGCGGTGGATTATCCGGTAACCAAATGACTTCAGTGGAGAGTTAAAAACCAGCTTGTTCAGGACATAACGGTTTTCCACTTCACACATGCCAATGATGGCGGGCGGATTCCACTCCCCTGCCACCACGATGGTCTTTGCTACATGGGCGAGTTTTGTCTGAAGTTTTGTATAGCTCCAGTGCATGGCTCCGCTGCTGGTGAACTCTTCATCGGCAGTCAGCGTGTCATCCCTGTAGTCGAAGAGGTTCTCGACGTTCCAGAACAGGATTCTGACATTTTGACTCATTTTCTGACTGCTATCGGCTTCGGCACAATTTTCGGAGGGGATCGGATGATGTTGTGCCGGGAATAAATTGCATGAAAGAAGTCCGAAAAATAACTGTACGCCGGCAAACTTGTTAATGCGTTTCATGTGTCAATGATTTTTAGTAAGAATCTGCAAATAGTCCATCGAAAATCTGATGGAGCTTTTTCCAGTTAATCGTGAAAAGGTCCAAAAGGTTATATGTTTGGCAGCAATAATTGTTAACGAATCTTTAACAATCGTGTTAACAGTTTTTAACAAAAGGATCGCACTATCTTCTGTTGATGCTCGTTAACATAACGAATAAAATTGTTTAGATATGAAGAAGATAGTGGCACTGTTTCTGGTAGCCCTCGCGGGAGGAGCGATGGCATTGGGTCTCTTTTTTCTGTTGGAGAAAAAAGCTCCGGCATATAGCGACATTCCTGTGACTGTTCCTGTTCGGCAGGCTAATTTCTCCACTTCCGCTCCGATGAACATTCCGGATTTTGAAGCCGCCGCAGAACTAACCGTTCATGCGGTGGTGCATATCAAAACCCAGTTTCAGCGTAAAAGCATGGTGTATGACGACTTCTTTGAATTTTTTAACTTGCGGAGGGGAACTCCCAGAGAACAGTTATTTCCTTATGAAGCAATGGGATCGGGGGTCATTATATCTCCTGATGGGTATATTGTGACAAATAACCATGTGGTGCAGGATGCCAATGAGATCACGGTAACGCTAAACGACCGTCGTGCCTATAATGCAAAGATTGTGGGAAGTGATCCGAGCACCGACATCGCACTGATTAAAATTGATCAGGGGAACCTACCTTTCTTATCTTACGGAAATTCCGACGATGTGAAAATAGGGGAGTGGGTGCTTGCCGTCGGGAACCCATTTAACCTGACCTCTACGGTTACAGCTGGCATTGTAAGTGCCAAGGCGCGCAATATTAATATTCTGGGATCCCAGGGTGCCATCGAATCGTTCATCCAGACGGATGCAGCGGTTAACCCTGGCAACAGCGGAGGAGCGCTGGTCAATACACGGGGTGAACTGATCGGGATCAATGCGGCTATTGCTAGCGGGACCGGTTATTATCAGGGATATTCCTTTGCCATCCCGGCGAACATAGCCCATAAGGTGGTGGATGATTTTCTGAAGTATGGGAAGATCCAGCGTGCCTACTTCGGGATCTACTACCGTGAGATCGATGACCAGATGGCAAAGGAAAAAGGATTGGAGAGCCCACAGGGGATCTATATCGAGGAGCTGGTAGAAGGAGGCTCCGCAGCAAAAGGTGGCCTCTTGAAAGGTGATATAATCTTGCAACTTGGGCCCTCAACAATAAATAGGAAATCGGAACTTACGGAGTTTATGGGGCAGCATAGTCCTGGTGACAATGTACTTGTGAAAGTGTTGCGAAATGGAAAAGTCGAGGATGTCAGTGTTACATTGCAGAGCGAAGAGGCAACCCAGGCTGTTGTGAAAGACGACAAAGTGATCATCCATGGCGCTACATTTGAGCCATTGGCGGAAACTGAAAAAAATAGATTTGGGGTTGATTACGGGTATCAGATTACCCGATTGAACAATGGGAAGCTTAGGGATGCAGGCATCCGCGAAGGCTTTATCCTTTTAGGGATAGATCGCGAACCGGTACGCTCGCCATCGGCTCTTAAAAATGCATTGTCGGGCCGAAGTGGAGGCGTATTGCTGGAGGGCATTTATCCAAATGGATTGAAAGCATATTATGGTATTGGGTTGTAAAAAATTTAGAAGAAGTTTAAATAATTATTTTGAAATTCCGTTATAATATTGTAATTTGAGTGTGTAATGCGACAGTTAAAAATATCGAAATCAATTACCAACCGCGAAACCGCCTCGCTCGACAAGTATCTGCAAGATATTGGGAAGGAAGAGCTGATCACGGCTGACCAGGAGGTTATCCTTGCACAGCGGATCAAACAGGGGGACCAGGTTGCGCTTGAGAAGCTTTGTAAAGCCAATCTCCGCTTTGTGGTTTCGGTAGCCAAGCAATATCAAAACCAGGGACTTAGCCTTCCCGACATGATCAATGAAGGCAACCTGGGCCTAATAAAAGCCGCAAAACGTTTTGATGAAACACGTGGGTTTAAATTTATCTCCTATGCCGTATGGTGGATTCGGCAATCAATTCTGCAGGCATTGGCTGAGCAGGCTCGCATCGTGAGGTTGCCACTGAACCAGGTAGGGTCACTGAGCAAGTTAAATAAAATGTCGTCACGTCTGGAACAGGTTTATGAACGTCTTCCTTCGGCAGATGAGATTGCCAGAGAAATGGACATCCCTGAACATAAGATTCGCGAAACCATGAAGATAGGAAGGCGTACCTTATCGATGGATGCTCCGCTTGATCAAGACGAGGAGATGAAGTTCCTGGATGTCTTCGTGCCTGACGATTCGCCTGGTACAGACGAACTTTTGCTGAGGGAATCCTTGTCCCATGAGATCCAACGATCGCTCGCCTCGCTTACAGAGAAGGAGCGTGAAATCATCAATATGTTTTACGGAATTGGCTACCCCCACAGCTATACACTGGAAGAGATCGGCGCCATGTTTGACCTGACCCGAGAGCGGGTAAGACAAATCAAAGAGAAAGCGATCCGACGCCTGAAACACTCCTCAAGGAGTAAATTACTTAAAACCTACCTCGGATAACAGATTTTATTATACCTTTGCCCTGAAATTCTATTGTGAATGATTGAACAACGCAAACGGCACTTCCTGATTTTTTTGCCTATCTGGATCATTCCGGTGTTCCTTATCACCTTTGGGTCGTTGATCAACTTTCACCAGAACAGGATTTGGGGCAAGCAATTGTTGCCTTACTCCTTTGTCACCCCGAGAGATAAAACCAAGATCGTCAAGATCCTGGATGTCAAAAACCAGATTGGTGACTTTTTTACTTGCGAAACGGTAGATGAAATCGCTATCTACCGGCAGGTGATTCAGGTCGATTACCTCATTACATCCTATAAAACCGACTTCCGGTTTCTGCTGGCTTACGCCTTGCGAGGTCCGCCGGTTGCTTAATTAATTCCCATTTTCTTCTTTTGTTTCCATGGTAACAGTCATCATGATGTTATTGATGGAAAAGAGTTTAAGAAACCAATATCAATGATTAATATATAGTACAATGAAAAAAAATCTATTCTCTATCACCAGCGGAATTATCCTGATGTTTTTTGGGATAACAGGGTTGGCACAAATTCCGATGTTTCCGGAAACTGTTTCAATGGGGCCTGGGTATACCAATGAAGTCTATTATCAGTTCTCAACAGGAAATACAACCACAACACCCCGTAGTACATGGGATATCTCTTTCAGGACAATGATCATGAGTTCCTGCATCCTGACCAACGACGGTTCAGGTGCGACTCTGTGGACATATCCCTATGCCGATACTTCTGGTTGGGCAATGGTCGACACGTCCGGATTATCAACATGGATACCCATGTACAATGATCCCACCGACTGGGAAAACGGAGCTTTCAACCGGAATGCCACCGGTTATCCTGATTATGGGTGGGGCAAGTACAATGATGTAACCCACGATTTGACCGGGGATTCCTTATTTATCATTCAACTATGTGATGGAAGCTTTAAAAAACTATGGATGGTAAAGAAAAACTCTATCAATAAAACCTTCTATTTTCGGTATTCGAATCTGGATGGGTCTGATTTCCAGGAGATCGTTCTCAATTGTAATCCTTATTCCGATCAAGATTTCGTGGGATTCAACTTACAAACCACCCTTGCCGTGGATTACCAGCCGGTAAAAACAAGCTGGGATATCCTGTTTACTAAGTACATGTCGATTCAACCTAACGGAGAACCTTATCCTGTAACCGGTGTTCTGAGCAATCCTGTGATCATTACGAAAAAATATTACCCGGTTGATCCTGAGTATAACAATTGGGAGGTAGCTCCATGGGACAGCAGCCGGTCAAACATCGGATGGGATTGGAAAACATTTAACATGTCAACTATGACATACCAGATCAATGATTCCATGGTCTTTTATGTACAAGATACAGCTACAGATGTCTACCGTCTTAAATTTACGGGATTCGAAGGTACAGCTACAGGGAACATCGACTTTGGAAAAGCAATAGTCTTCCCCAGCTGGATCGGTGATCAAAAACAATCGAACATTCGGATCAACGTTTTTCCGAATCCGGCTACTGATTTTATTCAAATCGATATCGAAATGCTGAAGCCGTTAAATGAAGAGGTATCCATATCACTTCTTGATTTAACAGGCAGATCAATCCGGACAGAACTGTTGCCATCCGGACAAAAACAGATTAACATGAATATTCAGTCTCTCTCTCCCGGAGTCTATCTTTTGATGGTCATTTCGGGTAATAATCTTTCTCTCAATCAATTCATCAAACAGTAACTATGTTGAAAAGACACTTTGGTATAGGCGTCTTTTGGTTTTTGTTTGTTGTCCTGCTGACCGGGGAGCAATCCCTTGGTCAGCAGTTTTTTGTTACTGTATATGATCAGAAAAGCAAAGAACCCGTCGCTTTTGCCCACGTCTGTTTTGAAGGGCTGAAGAGCGGAAATCCAAAATATTGCACTACTTCCATGGAAGGGAAGGCATTGAATGATGTCAAGGAAGAGTCGAAACTCGCCATCTCTTTTGTTGGATACAAAACCTATTATGATACCATCAAACCTGGCCAGTCGCTGGAGGTTCAGCTACAACCTACTGTTTTGAATATGGATGAGGTGGTGGTAACGGCTCAGTATACGCCTGAACGGGCAGACAAGTCGATCTATAAGGTTTCAGTGATCAGTTCCCGTCAGATAGAGCTGAAGGCGGCTACCAATATGGCCGACCTGCTGAAAGACCAGGTTAGCATGAATGTAAGGCAGGATGGTGTGTTGGGGACAAGCCTGAATATTCAGGGACTTTCAGGCGAAAACGTAAAGTTCCTGATGGATGGAGTTCCTATGATCGGCCGGATGAATGGTAATTTCGACCTCAACCAGATCAACTTGAATCATGTAGATCATGTTGAGGTGATTGAAGGGCCTATGTCGGTGATCTATGGCAGCAATGCGCTGGCGGGCGTTGTGAACATCATCACAAAAGAGAATAAATCGGCCAGCCTGAGTACGGTGGCCAACGCTTATGTGGAGTCGGTTGGTACCTGTAACTTTGATGGAAGTGTTGCCATGAAGCTGAACAGGCACACATTCGGAGTAGCTGGTGGCCGTAACTTCTTCGGAGGATATTCCCCCCCATCTTATACCGGCCGGTCGGTGGTATTCAAACCGAGGCGTCAGTATTTTGCCGATGGCTATTATGCCTACACCATAGATAGGCTGAAGGTTAAAATCGGAGGCGATTATTTCAATGAATTATTACAGGATAAAGGGAACCTCCAGCCGCCTTATTATGAAAAAGCATTTGATTCTTATTTTACAACCGTTCGTTACAACGTAAGGTTAGACCTCAACTGGCGTCTCGGGCGTTCCCATGTTTTTAATATGATCGCCTCTTATTCAGCTTATGACCGGATCAAAGAGACCTTTCTCAAAGACCTCACTACCCTAACAGAAATTAAAACCCAGGATCCTGAACAGCAGGATACTACCTATCTGAGGACATACATGGGCAGGATGACCATGGCAAAAAACAATCCTGAAAAGAAATTCAATTACCAGCTGGGTGTCGATCTCATTTATGAAACCGGAACCGGCAAACGAATCCTCGATAATGAACAGGCAATTGGAGATTATGCCGTTTTCTTTAGTGTGAAGTGGGATCCTGTTAAGGTTTTATCCATTCAGCCCGGAATCCGGTTTATCTACAATACAAAGTATAAAGCTCCTTTGGTTTATGCTGTTAGCGGCAAATGGAATATCGTAGAACCACTTTCTCTCAGAGTCTCTTATTCCAGGGGCTTCAGGGCTCCCTCCATTAAGGAGCTCTACCTTTTTTTCAAGGATGTTAACCACAACATACAGGGGAATCCCAACCTCAAGGCAGAGACATCCAACAATGTCAATCTCAACCTTAAGTACACTGTTGAGAACAAAAAGACCGCTTACGAAATTGAGCTTAGTGGATTTTACAATGCACTGAAGAACATTATCACACTGGCACAGGTCCCTGGTAAAGGAACCGACCTATCGTATACATATGTTAACCTTGATAGGTATAAAACAACAGGAGGACAACTCAATGCTTCGTTCTCGTTTTATCCCTCACTGAAACTTTCAGCTGGGTTGGCTGAGACAGGCATCAATGTTGAGATGGCAGACGGGACAACATCCGGAGGATTTAAATTCTCCACCGATGTCAACGCCAACGTATCGTACCGTTTTAGTAAACCGGATCTTACATTTGCCCTTTTATATAAATATACCGGAAAGAAGCCTCAACCTTTCTTCGACTCGGATACACTCTCCCTCGGATACGTTGATGGGTATAATACCATGGATTTCACGATATCCAAGGGGTTCTGGAAACACAGGATACGGCTTGCCTGTGGCTTGAAGAACATCTTTAATAATCAGATCATCCCCTCTTCAGGATTGGGAAGTGGAGGCCATGGAAGCGGAGGAGGAGAAGGAGTTGCTATAGGGTATGGAAGGACGGTGTTTTTCCGTTTCACATTCAATTTTAACCAGTACAAATGATACGTCTGAAGTCAATTTGGCCATTGTTTATTTTCCTGATGATATTCCTGACCGGATGTTTCAAAGAGGATGAGAAGGTGGTCCCCTACCCGCGTGGAGATGCGAAAAGCGATACCATCGCGATGACCCAGACCTATGAATACCAGGTCTACTACGACCTTGATTCTGTTGGCGTGATTAGCACCAATTCGAAAACGGAGAGTGACCTGGCATTTGAATGCAGTCTGGAAGGATGGCATGTTTTGTTGAATACTGCCAGTTTTATGTATGCTGCCGACCTGGGTGCTGTACCATTTGGGATACCACAGGATACCATCGGAGTAACATGGTGGTTCGACCGCTCAGATGGGAATCCCGACTCCACAGCCATCGGTGTGTGGTTTGATGTAACCGCGGATGGCGATTCCATCTCTAACCAGCATGTTTATGCTATCAACAGAGGGGTTGATGATGTTGGAAAGCCGCTTGGATTTATGCAGGTCATCTTTGACAGTTTGAAGAATGGTAAGTTCTACTTTCGATTCGCCCCATTGACTGGAGGGACAACGGTTTCTGCCATTATCCCCAAAGACCCTACGGTAAATTACCTTTATTTCAGTTTTGATAATGAAGGTGCCATCCGAAATCTTCAACCACCCAAAATGAATTGGGACCTTTTATTTACGCAGTACACCACACTCTTATTCACTGATCTGGGGGAGGCTTATCCCTATCTTGTAACCGGAGTGCTTGTCAACCGTGATGGAGTAGAGGTGGCCAAAGACACGCTGAATAATTTTGCCGGCATCAACTTTGAAATTGCACAGCAGATGGTCTATGCTTCAGCCCTGGATGTTATCGGATATGACTGGAAATACTATAATTTTGAATCAGGGAGTTATACCGTCACTCTGGGAATCACCTACGTGATTCGCAATCGTAATGGATTCTATTACAAGCTCAGGTTTGTTGGCTTTTATAATGATGTTGGTCAAAAAGGCTATCCGGCGATAGAATACCAGCAACTTTAATCAGGGTCAAAAGTTGAGGGCCGAAGTGATTTCCAATTAAATCGATTTTAGATTTTCATTTGATCTCACTACCTCACTATTTATAGCCAACCGCCACATATCCTACCCAATGTTTGACGTTAGCCGGGGCGGTGACACCCATGCTCAGGTCTTCAACTGGCAATATAGGATGGTCAATGGAAGTTGAATAACCGATCAGGTTCCCGGCAGGCGGATAGGTTCTCGTATGTTGTTGCAGGTAGAATGCTGTTAATAATCCGAAAGGAATTGAATAACGGCCGCACCAGGTCCATTTGTACATCCTGAAATTGGTATCCTGAACGGTATAATCTGAAAACCGACGGATATTCATCTTCACGATGCCGCCGGTGAGGCAATTGTCAATAATCTCCTTCTCATGGGCTACAGCTTTCTGGTATCCCTCCTGATCACATCCATAGGGAGCCATATCCGTTCCTCCCCAGTCTTCACAACCATAATGGACGGCATCGTTGGAGATGACAATGGCAATATCTTTCATCCACTCCAGATCGTCAGTATCCATTACTTTTGAAATAGCCCAGGCTAGGGATCCCGCCAGCCCTTCCATCCGTTCCATCGACATGGCAGGGATCAAGATAGGAACGATTTCTACATCAGAATTAAAGAATTGGAGGAAAGGGATTAGAGCTTCCAGGCTATGTTCTGCTTGTTGGAGGCTGTCGTGGATGATATATTCGCCTCTGGGAAGCTGGTTGGTGATCTTATCACGCAGGCCCGAAACCCTGACTGGTCCGTATGGTGCATGCCATGAATCATATGAATCGAACACCATTTTCCCTTCTACTCCAAACTGCCGGGCTTTGTGGGCAACTCCAAGCAAAATTACCGTCGGCGCTTTGATGTTCTGCAAGACCATGGGATACATCCATCCGGCATAGGCATAGTCGTCGTGCGGACAGATAGCCATCTTCCAGATGGACTTTTTGGTTATTCTCTTCTGAGCCAGGGCCTGGCTGATCTGCTTACCGAATTGCCGGTTGATCCGAGCCATCACGGAATCCATCTGCCATGCCTGAGTGGCAAAACCAACAGGGTCAACAGGTTCTCTGATGCCGCCTCGTTGGGCGTGGATTGTACTGCCAGGCAAAATAACAAGTGAGATGATCAACGACAGTAAAAAATGGGTTGCAATTTGTTTACGAGACATAATGATCTGCTATTTGATCCAAAGGTAAAGGTTTCCTTGCAAATCAGTACCTTTGTCAGCATGTTTGATACCACCCCGCTTCATATCCCTGTTATTCTTAAGAACCAACCAAACTTCCGTGATATTGGCGGGATTCCGACCATGGACGGAGAAGTTGTAAGAGCCGGTTTGCTCTATCGAAGCGGGGATTTCTCTCGGCTTTCAGAGGAGGATATCCGCCGGATCGAGGAGATCGGAATACGGATGATCATTGATTTCCGGTCCGACAGGGAACTGATCAACTATCCTACCCCCCCAATTGCATCAGTGCGGGAGAACAAACGGATAATGATCATTGATTCGGCACGAGACACGGCTGAACGGATGCTGGGAGAGAATGATGCAGAGGGATTGGAGACAATTCTGATTAAGGATTACCGGCGCATGGTGAGAGATCATCAGGACGACTTCCGGGAGTTTTTCAGAATTCTTGCCTCCACTGACCAACTTCCGCTGATGTACCACTGTGCAGCTGGAAAAGACCGGACCGGCCTGGCCACCTATCTGTTATTGATCGCGCTGGGTGTTTCCCGGGAGGAGGCCCGAAAAGATTACATGCTCTCTAATACCCATCTTAAACCTTTGGCCGATAGGGTCATCAGGGAAGTGATGGAGGCAGGAAATCCCAATAGTGAGATCCTTCGCCCCCTCATGGAAGTACGGAGAGAATACCTTGATGCAGCGTTGGAGGAGATTGAATATCACTATCATACAGTCGATTTGTTTCTCACCGAGATACTTGATGTGAATTTCATTGCCCTCAAGGATAAATACCTTGTCTGAGCCTCCGTGTTTGTGGACCATTGCTTTTTTTGTGATCTTTGTTTCCTAGTCTCTTGGTGGTGAAAAGAAAATTGACCCGAAAACAACCGAAGTTGGTAATCCTCTGTCACATCCTGGAATGGGGAGGCACAGAGCAGGATATCCTTGAAGAGGTGCATTCGGTTTATGACGGTGAAGTTGGAGTGGGCAAAGATCTCAACATATACTAAACGAGACCCTATGATCACTTACTTGCAGATCTTTGAAAACAATAAACGATGGGTGGCTGAGAAGAAGGCCTGCGACAAGGAGTTTTTTGTGAAACTTTCTCAAGGTCAGAATCCAGATTTTCTTTACATCGGCTGCAGCGACAGCCGGGTCACAGCAGAGGAGTTGATGGGTGTTGGGCCCGGAGAGGTTTTTGTTCACAGGAACATCGGCAACATAGTCAACAACAACGACCTCAATGTGATGAGCATCATCAACTTTGCGGTTGATCACCTGAAAGTGAAACATATTGTGGTATGTGGACATTCTGGCTGTGGCGGGGTTAAAGCTGCCATGGAAGCACGTGACCTGGGGATCCTGAATCCCTGGCTGAGGAATATCCGGGATGTTTACCGGCTTCACCGACAGGAACTCAATGGAATCAGCGATGAGGAGGCTCGGCATATGAGACTTGTAGAGTTGAATGTGGAAGAGCAATGCATTAGCGTGATCAAAACAGCCGTGGTGCAAAAGTCCTACCTGAATCAAGGCTTCCCGCTGGTACATGGTTGGGTGTTTCATGTGCATACAGGAGAACTTGTTGATCTTGAGATCGATTTCCAGGAAAAGCTGAGGGATATCCAGGAGATCTATAATTTAGGGATTAGCGATTAGAGATTAGGGGTTGATTCAATGGGGATATTAAAAAATCTGGACCTTCGGGAAAAGACTGCATTCCGCCTGCACATGATTTATTCAGGGCTTGAAGGAATTATCCTGGGTGTACTGGCATTGAATGAATATGTGTTTATCCATAGTCTCCGTGGATCAAATTACCAGCTTGCTTTTCTTTTCCAGTTCAGTACAATCGTCTTTCTTTTCCTGGTGATCTTTAACCAGTTCAGAAAACGGATCAGGAACAAAAAAAAGATGTTGCGTATCACCGGTCTGGTGACCCGCTTGCCACTTATTTTACTAGTGATCATTCCAAGAAGTGAAGCAGCACTGAGTGGTCAGTCGGGCTGGCACTATCTTTTTCTGTTTGTTTTTCTGATCTATTTTTCGGGCAACATCATCATCTACCCAGCGATCAATGTACTGCTGAAAACCAACTACCGGCATGATTATTTTGGAAAGCTATACAGCTATGCTACTTCCCTCAATAAGATCATCATCCTCATAACCACCTTTGCATATGGGATTTTGCTTGATATGGATAACTTCGCTTTTACCTATGTTTTCCCACTGATTGGGATCCTGGGAGTGGCCTCCCTGTTTGTCTTGTCGCAGATAGATTACTCTAAAGTGCAGCAAAATATTGAATCCCTTACATTCATTGCTTCCGTGAAGCATTCTTTTCTGAGTATGGTCAATATTCTGAAAATCAACAAACCTTACCGGCACTTTGAAATTGGCTTCATGTTATATGGATTCTCCTTTATGATTTCGGTAACCATCATCAACATCTTTTTCGAGGATCAGCTGCATCTAAACTATTCAAGTGTAGCCTTTTACAAGAACGCCTACAACATCATGGCTATCCTTTTGCTGCCGTTTTTCGGAAAGTTGCTCAGCCGGCTGGATCCCCGGAAGTTTGCCGCTATCACATTTGCTGCCTTATTTATGTACATCCTGTTTCTCCTGGTTACGGAATATGCTCCCTGGCATGTTGAGATCCTTGGCATCGAGATCTATTACATGTTGCTAATCTCCTTTGGGTTTTACGGGATTTTCGCCGCTACCATGGCATTGGTATGGTACATTGGTTCGGCCTATTTCTGCAAACCGGAAGAGGCAGACGATTACCAGTCGGTTCACCTCTCGCTCACTGGTGTCCGCTCCCTCTTTGCTCCGTTATTTGGAGTATACTTCTATGAATTGATGGGATTCACCGGGATATTCCTGCTTACTCTCATAGTTCTGCTATCCGCGATGGCGCTGATGCGATGGTCGTACCGGAGGGATGATCTTTTTAAGGGAAGGTATAACAAGGCAACTACTCCCTAATTTCTTAAATTTGCTGTAATTGTAATATCAAACCAGCCCTAATATGAAAAACGTACTCATCACTCTTTTCTCCCTGGTATTGGCCCTTACAACTGGCGCTCAATCTCCGGTTCCAGCAACAGATGATGCCGGAAATGTACCACATAAGTCAAATCTGAGGCTTGTTGAGGGGAACCTCTTCTCTAAAGGAGGAAATCCATGGACCCCTGTCGGGCCTTTTGGAGGGGATGTGGTCGACCTGGCCATCGACCCACAAAATCCAATTACCCTCTATGCTGCAGCCGGACTTCCGTTTGTGAGCAACGATGGGGGCGACAGCTGGGTTGTTGTGACTTCCCTTGCCGGGATAAGTTCAAATAATGTCAATTCTTTCGCCACGCTCACTGATGGAACCATCTTCGCAACTGGACATTATACATTTGGGAAAGTGTTCCGATCCACCAATGGAGGGACTTCATGGCATACCCGGAACATCCCGGTGAACTTACAAGGTCTTTGCCTGGCGACGGACCCGAGCGATTCTTCCACAATTTACGTAGGATTGTCTTCCAATATCTCCGCAACGTCAAATAACGTTATTGTGAGATCCACGGATTCAGGAGAAACCTGGACTGCTTTCGATCTGACCAGTGTGTTACCAATTGGATGGAGTGTGATTGATATCTGTATTGACCCCGATGACAGTCAGACTCTTTTTGCAGTTGCTAACAGTGGGTTTAGCGATGCAAGAATTGTTGCTACATCAGATGGAGGATCAACCTGGGCAAACCGCTCTGCCAACCTGCCATCCGGAGTCCCTTACAATGCTGTCGCTATCGCCGGACAGAAGGTTTTTGTAGCTGGTGGCCAACTTTTCGGAAGTCAGTATATGGGGATCTATCAGAGTGACGACTATGGCATCTCCTGGATAAATATCTCTGGTAACTTCCCCAATAAGGTCTCAAATGACATCCTCATTGATCTAGCAGATATCAATAATATGTATGTGGCAACGGAAGGAGACGGAGTTTACTACTCGACCGATGCAGGGAGCACCTGGAATTTTAATGCCACGGGAGCTGGGGAAGCTGGCGCAGCCCGATGCCTTGCTATGAAACCGGGAGAACCGGATCAAATATATGCCGGGTTTTTAAGTCTGGCCCTATGTAAAAGTAGTGATGCCGGCCTTACATGGGAGTTCGCCAATAGTGGGATCGCAACACTTCAGGTAGATGACATCGAGATCAACCCACTGGACCCTCAGGAGGTGATGGTAGGTTTTGAAGCAGAGAATTCAGGTGGATGCTACATGAGCTCCAATGGATGTGAGACATGGAGCTTGCCAACCGGCCTTCCCGGCACTCGCTTTTCACAAGTTACATTTGGTGCTGACGGCGCCATGTATGCCTGGTCAAATGGTCCATCCACAATTGCTCAGGAGGGATTGTACAAGTCGACCGATGGTGGTAACACATGGGATAACATGGGACCTAACATCGGAACTCTTTTCGAAACACAGATTTTCGCGCTCACGACCTCATCTACGGATCCGGGCCTGATCTTTATTGGAGGGAATAACTTTGGCGTGAACGGATGGGCTCCGGTAATCTACATTAGTATCAACGGAGGTCAGGACTGGATCAATACCTATATCGGATCACCTGATAATTTTTACAGCATACAATTCCTATTCATAGACCCGAACTCAAATGATGAGATAATCTATGCAGGATATAAATCGGAAGTACAGGGTGGATTCCTAAAAAGCATGGACGGAGGTTACACCTGGTCTGAGATCGGAATCACGATTCCGGTTACCTACAAATGGGGAGGTGCCATTGTTTGCAGTCCGGACGATTCCAATACAATTCTGGCCGGATGCGGTGGGTATGGAAATAACGGAACCATCTGCATCTCTTCCGATGGAGGTGCCAGTTGGAACACGACAAACCTCACTTTGAGTTCATATTCTAAGGTATCCGATATCCTGATTCATCCGGTTTATCCTGACGTCGTTTACTGTGCCTCGACACAGAATGCCGTTCAGATTTCAACTGATGGAGGCATCACATGGACAACTGGCAGTGACAGTCTGAGTGCATCTAATATCACTGGATTTTCAAACGCATACATGAGTAATTCAGCCTGGTACTGTTATGCCTCTACCTTCACTAACAGCGCTTTTCGAAGTGAATTATTCAATCCAAATGTAGGGATTGCCGACGACCAATCAGATTCTGAAGTACAGGTATACCCGAACCCTTCTGAAGGACGATTCAGGATTAACTTCCTTAGGCAGGAAGAGGTTCGGAAAGTTGAATTGGTCGCTACAAACGGACGAACCGTGCTAATGTTTGAACCTAACGATCTCGATTTTGATGGACTCAGGATAAGTGAACCACTCCCATCTGGCATTTATTTTTTAAGGATCTCTTTCAAAGACAAAACAACGACTAAAAAGCTGATCATCCGATCGCATTAAACCAACCATATCATGACACCGAGAAAAAGGTTTCCTTGATTAAAAAATTGTTTACACTTACTCTTGCACTTCAAGGATATCTGCAATCCAATACTTGATTCTATGCGTTTTAGGAACATTAAAATTTCACCAGGATGGATTCCCAACGCGATTGGCTTGTAAAAACGGGGAACAGGTGCTTCGCGATTTTTTCAATTATGCGAAATTTAATACCTTGATTTTTTTTCTCTGGGACAGTACTGCGCATTTCAACCCTGCGGGAGAATGGCAAATACCTGGGGGCCGTTTTCCGATCAAAACCCAAGAACTCAGATATATTTTGCAGGCCGTAGGCAACCTACGCCTCACGTTTCACGCCCCTAATCCCTGATGCCTCACGTCTCACGTCTCACGTCTTACGTCTCTCTCCCGTCTGATTGAAATTACTCCTGATTCAATGGAATAATTCCCTCGTTCATTGATTTTGTTTTGTCAAGACAACGATCGCTCTTATTTTTGTTTTCACGAACCCGAAAAATAATTAGTCATGAAAACCTTGAAAAGAACTTCCCTGATGCTGGGACTAATCACTCTGTTGAGTTTTTCGGTTTCCGGGCAAACACTCACCTATAAAATTGTTGATACCAATCAGGATAAATGCTACGACACCTTAAACGAGATAACCCCACCTTTACCGGGAGCAGCATTTTATGGTCAGGATGCCCAGTTTGACGGATATCCACCTTCATATCAGGATAATGGAGACGCGACTGTTACGGATCTGGTTACCGGACTGATGTGGCAACAACAACTGTTTGATGGCAAACTGACCTTTGATGAAGCCGTTGCCGGAGCCGATACGTTCAACCTGGCCGGATATACCGACTGGCGGCTTCCAACTATCAAAGAGCTCTATTCTCTCATTCTGTTCAGTGGAGCCGATATCAGTGGACTCAACCCGGAGTACCTTTCGCCTTTCCTTGATACAAACTATTTTGAATTCAGATATGGCGACACCTTGATCGGTGAACGGTTGATTGATGCTCAGTACGCCTCTTCAACCGAATACGTCGGAGGGACCATGGGAGGAGATCCTACCGATTTCGGCGTTAACTTCGCCGATGGCCGGATCAAAGGCTATGGTACGGGTCCGATGCCCGGACAAACGGAAGACAAGAAATTTGAAGTACGTTATGTGCGGGGGAATACAATATATGGAATGAATGATTTTTCAGATGCTGGTGACGGCACGATCCGGGATGTAAACACAGGTCTTATCTGGGATAAATACGACAGCGGAGAAGGATTGAACTGGGAAGAGGCCCTGGCCTGGGTTGAGCAGAAAAACGCGGAACAATATCTCGGTAACAACGATTGGAGGTTGCCAAATGCCAAGGAGATGCAAAGCATCCTCGATTATTCAAGATCACCTCAAACATCCAATTCAGCTGCCATTGATCCAGTGTTCAATATTAGCTCCTTAATTGATGAGGGCGGAAGTACCAATTATCCCTTTTTCTGGACCGGAACAACGCATGCTTCTTCAAACGGTACGGGTGGATTTGGCGTTTACGTTTGCTTCGGAGAGGCTCTTGGTTGGATGGAAGAACCTCCTATGTCGGGAAACTATACCCTTATGGATGTTCATGGCGCAGGCGCTCAACGAAGTGATCCCAAAAGCGGCGATCCGGCCAACTGGCCTCATGGCAATGGGCCACAGGGGGATGTTGTACGAATTTTCAACTATGTAAGGTTGGTGCGGACCGACTCATCAGTGGGGATTAACGAAACCAGTATTCAGGAAAACAGTTTGAAGATCTATCCAAATCCTGTTGATGGTGATTTTTTATTGAAATTCGAAAATTCTACCCAAACAAGGGTGTCTGCAAGGATAATTAATTCTTTGGGCCAGGTTTGCTTAAATAAAGATATCGACTTGATGGTCAATAATGAAGTGAAGATGAATGTTGAAAATATAAAACCTGGAGTTTATCTGGTTGCTGTTACCTTAGATAATAAGATATATACAGGTAGATTTATTAAACGATAACACCATGAAAAAACTGACTCTTTTTATTTGTCTGGCAATCGGAATGTCCACCGGTATTTCAAGCCAGAATTTTTACGACATCAACACAATTAATACCATCGAAATCACTTTTACTCAATCAAACTGGGATTTTCTGCTCGACAGCCTGGTTGCGAACGGTCAGGAGGAAAGGTTGCTGGGTACGGTTGTCATCAACGGAGAACAATTCGATAGTGTAGGAGTCCGGTATAAAGGAAACAGTTCCTACAATTCCAACCAGGTTAAAAATCCGCTGAACATCAAACTTGATTATATCATCGATGATCAGTTAATAGAAGGGTACGGAACCCTGAAGTTGGCCAATGGGTTTAAAGACCCCAGTTTTATCCGCGAAACCATGAGCTACGAGATTGCCCGGAAGTATATGTCGGCTGGTCTGTCAAATTATGCTAATGTATATATAAACGGAACTTATATCGGACTCTATACCAGTGACCAGGATGTGGATAAGTTATTTATGCGAACCCATTTTGGCAGCGATGAAAACGCGAGAATCAAAGGCGAATTAGCTGATAACCTTCCGCCAGGTTTCATGGGAGGCGTTTGGCAATACTTCGGCACAGATTCAAACGACTATGCCGGATTGTATTCCCTGGAATCTGATTTTGGCTGGCAGGAACTGATCCGGTTCCTCGATACATTAAATAATTACAACACCCATGTAGACGAGGTGTTGAACATTGACCGGCACTTGTGGTTCCTTGCTTTCCAAAACCTATTGGTCAATCTTGACGGGCCCATCAACAATCCTCAGAATTACTATCTTTATCAGGATGACGATGGCCGTTTTAATCCCATCCCCTGGGATCTGAACGAAAGTTTCGGCGTGTTCACCATGCTGCAGAACGGAGGTCCGCAAAACCCAACTCAGCTACAACAACTCAATCCATTTTTAAATCTCACCAGCAGCGACTATCCCATCATCAGTAAAACACTAAATAACGAAACCTACCAGAACATATATGTGGCTCATATGAAAACCATGATGGAAGAGAACGTTGAAAACGGATGGTATCATACCCGGGCACTGGAGATCCAGTCGGTCATTGACGCCGAAGTGCAGGCTGATCCCAATAAATTCTTCACCTATTCCGATTTTATTACCAATATTAACAGTCCTGTTGGGATGGGGCCAAATTCAATCATCGGGATTACACAATTGATGGAAGCCAGGATAACCTATTTGAATTCGCTCGCCGATTTTCAGTATGCAGCTCCCGGAATAGCCAATGTGACACATACGCCGGAACAGGTTTCCTCTTATTCAGAAGTTTGGTTCACCGCTGAAGTGAGTAATGTAACGGATGTGTTCCTGGCATACCGATCCAATGAATATGGTGTGTTTGACAAGATAATCATGTATGATGATGGAAATCATCATGATGGTCAGGCCGGAGATGGCATATACGGGATCTCACTGATTGTGGACGCGACAGATATTCATTATTATATATATGCTGAAAATATGGAAGCAGTGGCCTTCTCGCCACCACGGGCCGAATATGAATATTACCAGATCAGCATCACGGGCGACCTGGTGATCAATGAGTTTATGGCCGACAACAAGAGTACCGTTACCGATCAGGATGGAGAATACGACGACTGGATCGAATTCTACAACAACGGCACCGAAGATATCGCCCTGGGTGGATATTTCTTGTCGGATGATGCCGCTGAACCCGATCAGTGGGCTTTCCCCGATACAACCATCGCACCCGGAAATTTCCTGATTGTGTGGGCTGATGACGATGGAAGCCAGGAAGGGTTACATGCCAACTTTAAATTATCTGCTTCCGGGGAGATTATTGTATTATCTGATAACAACCTGGTATTATTGGATGAAATCACGTTCGGCCAACAAAAGGCCGATACGACCACAGGTCGCTACCCGAATGGAACCGGTGATTTTGTTGAAATGCTTCCTTCTTTCAGCGCTATTAACTTCCCCGGACTCCTGGGCATCGATACGCCTTTACCAGAAACCTCAAATCCGATCATACTCCGGCAAAACTTTCCCAATCCATTTGCAGAATGGACAACCATTGATTTCAAACTTAGGCAAGCAGGGGAAGTGACCCTAAACGTGTTTAATATCTATGGAATGCTTGTTGAAACACTGGTATCGAAGCAACTCGCTGCAGGTGATCATAGCTATACATGGCAAGCTAAAAATTTACTTTCGGGAATTTATTTTTATTCTATCACAACACAAAACCAGGTACAGGTGAAGAAAATGGTCATTCAAAAATAAACCATAAATTTGATCGAATAAATTAACGTTGTGACAAGCCCATCTCACACCAAGAACATGATGAAAACAACCGAGATTTTGATTATCTCGGTCGTCTGGATAGTTCTCATTGCTGCTCCGGTGTTGTTTAACGATAGTCTGAACGGAATTACCTGGGAAAGTTTTTCTACGCCATTGGAAACGTTGATTCCCCTGTTGGTTGTTTTCTTAATAAATCGGTTTCTCCTGGTTCCCGGATTTCTTTTCCGGAGGAAAAAGGTTCACTATGTATGTGCTGCTTTTATCCTGATCGCAATTGTCACCGGTGCCTCGTTCTTATTTTCCAACCAGATGCAGGTTGGCCAGTTTCAACCTCCTCCTCCGCCACCACCTATTACAATGTCAACGCATCAACCACCCCCATCCTTCTCAACTCCATCCTCTTCTTTCAAACAAAACCCGCCTCTCCATCCCAGGCCGATTCCCCCGTTTATGAACGTATTGATATTTTCCGTTCTACTTGTCGGGTTCGACACCGGACTGCGTGTAGCAGTGAGGTTAACAAAAAGTGAGCAGGAGAAAGCCATCCTGGAGAAAGAGCACATTGAGACCCAGCTAACAATGCTTCGTAACCAGGTGAGTCCTCACTTTTTTATGAATACATTAAACAATATCCATGCACTAATTGACATCAATACAACAGAAGCCAAAGATGCCGTAATCCGACTGTCTAATCTGATGCGTTACCTGCTTTATGAATCGACTTCGGGAAAAACTTCTCTGAAAAGCGAATTGGAATTTGTAGAAAGTTACATTGATCTGATGAAACTACGTTATACAAATGATGTTCGGATCATCCTGAATGTTCCTGGGAAGGTCCCGGATAAAATGATTCCTCCATTTTTGTTCACTGCATTGATAGAAAATGCTTTCAAACATGGCATCAGTTACAAAACCAAATCATACATTTTTATTGATTTCATCATTGATGACAACCAGCTTGTCATGAGGGTAAAAAACAGCATTGTACCCCAGGAAAGCGAAACGGAGGGTTCTCCTTCAGGGATTGGACTAACAAACACAAGAAAAAGGCTGGATCTTCAATTCGGTCATCATTATCGCCTGGATGTTTTGAATAACGGAACAGAATTCAATGTTAATTTATCTATACCCATATGATCCGGTGCCTTGCTATCGATGATGAACCCCTGGCCTTGAAACAGATCGGGGCATATATCGAAAAAACACCCTTTCTGGAATTGGTGGCCTTATGCGACAGCGCATTCCGGGCTCTCGAGGTGCTGAAAGAAGAACCGGTTGACCTCCTTTTTGTCGATATTCATATGCCCGATCTTAGCGGGATGGATTTTGTAAAATCGTTGGATCAACCCTTTCAGATTATTTTTACCACGGCCCACAGCCAGTATGCCGTGGAAGGGTTCCAGGTTGATGCCCTGGATTATCTCCTCAAACCAATTGATTATACAAGTTTCCTGAAAGCGGCTAACAAAGCGCATACCTGGTTCGAACTTAACCGACACCAACCGGTTCAATTGTCAAGCAAGGATGATTTCCTTTTTATCAAGTCAGATTATAAGGTTATAAGGATTGGCCTGCATGACATAAAATACATCGAAGGGAAAGGGGAGTATGTGCGGATCCATCTTGCTACGGAAAAACCCGTGATGTCGCTCCTGAGCATGAAATCTGTGGAAGAACAACTCCCCTCCGGGCGGTTCATGCGGGTTCACCGTTCGTATATTGTGAACCTGGAGAAGATTACCACCATTGAGCGCAACCGGATCGTTTTCGATGGAACCACTTACATTCCGGTAAGCGAACAGTACAAGGCACGGTTTCAGGAATATGTCGCAAAGAATTTTTTGAAGTAAAGTACGGTGCCCCTAAATCCCCTGAAGAGGACTTACTCCCCCTTTAGAGGTGGGGGTAATCTTTGTCCCACGTCCTACGTCTCATGTCTCACATCTTCTCCACAATCCCTCTGTCGCCGTCAAGAAGAACAAATTCTCCGTCTGAAAGGGAAGATCTGGCTCCTTTCACACCAACTACAGCCGGGATGCCATACTCACGTGCGACAACAGCGCCATGAGAAAGAGGGCTTCCGATCTCAGTGACAAGTCCTGAAATAATACTGAAATAGGGAGTCCACCCGATATCGGTAAAGGAGGCAACCATGATCTCTCCCCGCTCCAGTTTATCGGCATCTTCGAGGGTATGAATGATTCGTACACGGGCTTTAATTTTTCCACTGCTTACAGGAGTTCCATGAAGTTGTCCCTCTTTGATTTCAATTGTTTCCAAGTGTTTTATGGGTTCGGGGATCCCAAAACATACTTCATCGAATTGCAGTTTATCGGTCTCGGGTAAAAGTTTCCGGCGTCGGTTCGCCTTCTTAAGCAGGGACCGATCTCCTGTTTCTATTAACTGCCCGATCTCTTCATGAGTCAGAAAATAAATCTGATCAGAGTCATCTAAAAGATTGATGCCGGATGCCAGTGCCCTATACCCCTTCCTGAGTTCATTCACCATCTTGATCGAAAGGGCTTTCGAGATCTCCCGCCGTGCTACGGCCGTGCGTGCGGTGGGTAAAAGAATCTTGAATATCAACCGCTTATGGAATGGCAGTTTCTTCAATGTCCGGCGGATCTCCTGCTTTACATCGATAGATCGGTGCTGAAGGTCACCGAACCTGACCTTTGTTTGTAGAAGTTGAACGAGGTGTTCCTGGTTCTCCTCCCAGGGTTTCTCCCGCAGTTCGCTCTCACGCACACACCGGTGGCCATGCCGGTTGATGAACTCCTGGTAAATATCCCTAATCTCAGGCGGCGATTCGTTTTGGATCAGAGATACCGCTTCTTGCGGAGTGACAGATATGAATCTGTTTGCGAAATCCTGGTGGTTTCTGATCTGTTGTGAAAAGTATTCAAGTGATTTCACGGCATCGGCACTTTCAATATCCGGGATGTCGGAGAGGAGAATCGTTGCGATGTGATGGTCATTTGCATCGGGAAGCCTTTTGTCATCTGTCATGATACCCATGAAAGCTGAATAGAGGCTGCCCGATTGTCCTGAGGTGATCAGATGATGTCCAAACCCGATGCTGACATCCAATTTGCCTTTGCCGAGCGCATCCCATAGTTCCCTCACAGGCAAATTTGTATCGATGCTGAAGCCAGCCGCCAGTTTCCTGAGTTTATTAAGATAGCTGTTAGCTCGTATTACTGTAAAACATTGCTTGCTGAAGTTGAATACCCGTTTTGCCAACGGAGCCTTTCTGCGTTCCCTGATTTCCGGATTGACCTGTACGCTGAGTGCCAGTTGAATATTCTCCGACTTGTTTAACCAGATATTTTCGGCGTACTCCATCATATGGGTCATGTTCACAAACAGCCGGTTGTAAAACATCTGGATATAGCGATAATCCCTGCGGTTCTTTAATTTAAATGCACCGCCTTTGTCGGCCAATACACACATGCCATAATCGATGGTATCCACAACTACCGAGTAGGTGAGGGGAGTAGTTACACCGGGCATCATCTCCCCAATATTTCCCAAGGTCCAGATTTCTTCGCTTGAGCCTTTTACGGTATCGAGTTCGTTGTAATGAACGTGATCAAGGGTGGTAACCGGCCGGGCCTGAAGCCAGAATAAAGATCCCGATTCGTCGATAGCCCACTCCATGTCCATGGGCTGGCGGAAGTGCTCTTCGGCTGCTTTTGCTCCCTTCATCAATTCCCTGAGTTGCGTGGATGTAAGCAGATGTCCGTTGGATTTTATCACATTCTCAAGGTCTGAACCACTTTTAAATAGTTCATAATGGTGTGCATCTTTTTTGCCTGCCACAAGATCTTCTCCGAGTCCCGAAACTGCATTGATGATCACCTTGTCGCGCCGATGGGTAACAGGATCGGCGGTAAATATGACGCCGGCGCAAGTAGCCGGAACCATATTCTGAACGATCACTGAAATTCGCAGGTCGGCATCTGCGATTCGACTTTGTGAGTACTGCTTCACCCGGTCGGAAGAGGCGGCGGTGACGCAACAACGGATAGCTTCCAGGATCTCTTCTTTGCCATTTACATTCAGAAATGATGCAAACTGTCCGGCAAATGACGCGTCGTGACCATCTTCGCTGACTGCGGAAGAACGAACTGCCTTAGGCCCTTCGCCAAGTGCATCAATGTATTTAAACAGAAGATTCCCATTCAGGTTTTCCGGATCCGGATGAACGATAACAAAGGCTTCAGGAACAGGCAGTCCCAGCTCTTTGAGTCGCTTCAGCCCGCTGGCCTTTCCGCCAACTGGCTCATCTCCTATATCCGTGAGGTTGATAATATTAGGCAATAAGTTCTTTTTCAATATCTACGTACCCTTTTTTAACTTCATTAGTCTACAGCAGACCTAGTATGTTCTATTGTGACTATTATGGTGACCATTTGGAATTTCGCTTTTCGCTTCGTGCTTCTCGCTACCTCAATTCTTCACACTCTCATACTTTCATACCTTATACCTGTCTGCGTTGAACCCAAACTCCACCATCCCCAATCCATCAACGCCATCAAATTTGTAGGTGCCAATGCCTTCACGCATGTGGTATTTCCCGTCGTGCAGGTAAGGGAATTCACCGTTGCGCCAGAATTCGAGTTTGTGATGCTTTCCGCTTCTTGTATAGATGTCGATGAAGCCATGATTAGGAAGGAGTTGATCTTTTGAGATGGTTTCCAGGTCGGTACATTCGGTGATCGCATCGGCAATGCCATCTGGCCCGAAAACAAATCCGGCAGTAAGTCTTCCAAGGAACTGCCATTTGATGGTTGTAACAGTCCAGCGATAGCCGTTGCCGGCAACCCCGGTGATCCAGTAATGACGATCCCATGTGAGCCAGGTGCGTGAACCGAACGAATGATCACGTGAGGCTATCATGTCAAACTCATGTACCATTCCATCCAGGGTGATGGTCCCGGTAAACCTTCCAGTTTGCTCATAATGAACCTGGTGAGTGTCTTTCATGTGATGAAAGAACTCTTTTGTCCACTTCTCATTGGAAATGGCTTTGGCGATCATCCTCTGATCAGAACTTTTAGCAAAATCATAGATAGGATGTTCGCCGGTAAATAGCAGATCAATTTTGCAGCTGTGCGGTTTGCTCAGTTCATCAATAACCTCCCCTTCATACGAAACACGCCATATTTTCCCAACTTCAACTGGTTCATATTTCAAGGTTCCCTGCTGAAATCCTTCTCCATCCGGACCAGGATCCTCCCGGATGCCAAAAAAGCCCAGTCCTTTGAGGTAAAAGTCCAGCCAGTATTCATGCGGACGTGTCGTCCAGCGAAAAGCCATCCGGGTGATAAAAGCATTACCCTGCTTGTCGCCGCCATAAAAATAGGAGCTGTCGTTTGGGAAAGGTTCGTTTGGGTCAACGTGTTTTTGCTCAAGGATTTCAACGGGAAGCTGGTTGCTTTTCGTCCGCTTCACCATCTGCCGGGCAATCCAGTATTTGATCATCAGTTTGCGTTTGGTGGCGCAAACTTAAAAAAACTATACAACATTGGCAACGCAACATAGCATTTGGGGTTTTCCTTTTGCATGTTTTCGTTTTGCATGGAAATAAAGCGTAATTTTGCAAATTATTTCAACAACATATATAAATATATTAAATGCAAAGTATTCGGAATATTGCGATCATTGCCCATGTCGACCATGGTAAAACAACCTTGGTGGACAGGATGTTACATCAGACACACCTGTTTCGTGAGAACCAGGAGGTGCGGGATCTGATTCTCGATTCCAATGACCTGGAGCGTGAACGTGGAATTACGATTCTGTCTAAAAATGTATCGGTTCATTATAAAGGGGTGAAAATCAATATTATCGATACTCCTGGGCACGCCGATTTCGGCGGAGAAGTGGAGCGGGTACTCAATATGGCAGATGGTGTGCTGATACTGGTCGACGCTTTCGAAGGGCCGATGCCGCAAACCCGGTTTGTGTTGCAAAAAGCACTGGAGCTGGGAAAGAAACCGATCGTGATCATCAACAAGGTGGATAAGCCAAACTGCTCTCCCGATGAGGTTCATGAAGCAATGTTTGAACTGATGTTCAGTTTGGATGCCTCCGAAGACCAGTTGAATTTTCCAACCATTTATGGCTCTTCGAAACAGGGATGGATGTCGGACGACTGGCGGAAACCCGCAAAAGATATTCATTTCCTCCTTGATACGATCCTCGAACATATTCCTGAACCTTCGAAGAATGAAGGTCCACTTCAGTTACAAATCAGCTCTCTCGATTATTCATCATATGTCGGCCGGATTGCTGTCGGCCGCATCACAAGCGGATCAATCAAAGCCGGAATGCAGGTTTCGCTGGTAAAGGGTGACGGACGAATCACTAAATCGGTCATCAAAGAGCTTTACCTTTTTGAAGGGCTCGGAAAAGAGAAAGTGAAGTGGGAAGTGGGAGCAGGAGAGATCTGTGCAGTATTGGGTCCTGAAAATTTTGATATCGGTGACACCATCGCCGATCCCGTAAATCCTGTTGCCCTTAAGCCGATTACAGTCGATGAGCCAACTATGAGTATGGTCTTTACTATAAACAATTCACCTTTTGCCGGAAAAGATGGGACGTTTGTCACATCGCGTCATATCCGTGAGCGATTGTTTAAAGAGACGGAAAAGAACCTTGCATTACGGGTTGAAGAGACAGCAACACCTGAAAAATTTCTGGTTTATGGTCGTGGTGTACTCCATCTTGCCATCCTCGTCGAGACGATGCGTCGCGAAGGGTATGAGTTTCAGCTGGGGCAACCTCAGGTGATTACCAAACTGATAAACGGTACTACGATGGAGCCCATAGAAAATCTTACCATCCAGGTGCCTGAACTCTTTTCAGGAAAGGTGATTGAACTGGTTACGAGGCGTCGTGGTGAGATTGTGAACATTGAAAATAAACGAGACCGGGTTGTCATCGAATTTACAATACCAGCCCGTGGACTCATCGGGTTGCGTAACCCGATCCTGACCGCTACGGAGGGTGAAGCTGTTATGGCTCACCGGTTTAAGAGCTATGAACCCTGGAGAGGGGATATGATCAACCGCATTAATGGCTCCTTGATCGCCATGGAAACTGGAATGGCGATTACCTATTCAATCGATAAACTTCAGGACCGTGGAAAGTTTTTCATTGAACCAAATGATCCCATCTATGCCGGCCAGGTGGTTGGAGAGAATACCCGGGGAGACGACATGCTGATAAATCTTACCAAAACCAAAAAACTTTCTAACGTACGCGCTTCAGGATCAGATGACAAAGCTGTCATCATCCCGGCGATTATTTTCAGTCTGGAAGAGGCCATGGAATATATCCAGGGAGATGAATATGTGGAAGTGACGCCTAAAACCATCCGTCTCCGAAAGATTATCCTCGATGAAATCGAGCGGAAAAGGAGTCGGAAAGTGAGTTAATCCTCCGGATCGGCCTCCTTCCTTCTGCTTTTATAAACCTTCCAACTACCGTAAACCGCTCCCAGTCCCAATAAAATTCCCAGTCCGCCATCGATTGGAGCGCCACGCGGATCCTGATTACCTTCCGATCCATGTCCTCCTGGCGGAGGAGGTGGCTCCTGAGCCGAAAGTGGCTGACCGGATAAGCGGGAGTAAGATTCATCAGGGTATCGGCTTCAATGGAAAAGAGGGTGCTTTCATTTTTAATAAAATACAATGGATCCGTAATTCATCCGTAAGCATGGGCAAGGAGTTGGTGGAAACCTCATGCCCATCGGATACCGAATAAAACTGGGGCGCATACCCGCCCAGAAAATGAGCATCATAGTCCGCATCAAATGAGCAGGTTGCTACCTCATGAAACCGGATAACCGTCTCCTGGGCTTTGCTCCCCTCAGGATCCACCGCATGCAACCGGATGACATTCACATCCTGATCTTTATACCAATTGGTTGGAGAATGAGTCCTGTCGCCGGCATAGAGGTTCAACGATCCGGGCCCTGCAGTCAATACCTGTACCATGAAGCCCTGAGTAGCAGGGATGATCCCTCCCTGACTGATGTCAGTATAGCTGTCATCTGATTCATTCCATACTTTTGCAACTGCCCCGATATTGGTTTAATTCCACCCCGTAGGTCCTATTGTTTGGTTCCACTTCAAGGCGCAGGGGAATGGGTTCCCCACCAGGTTCCATCCGGCATAGGTCGTCCCTTCCGTATTGATCAATCCCGATAGTGGAATACTCGAATTATTCAATGCCCCTCCAAAACCATCCATAAGGATGAAGGGGAAGTTGACTTGACAAATCCACGAAGATCCCTGAGCTTTGCCTCTTTGTATGCATTAAAACGCACCCCTTTAACCTGGATGTCAATCTCTTTGATTTCAAGATCAACATGTGATTTGGTTGGCTTATCCATTATTCAACAACTAGTTTCAAGATATGTACGGAATCATTTGTGGTCAGTTCGACAAGGTATAAACCGGCTGGAAGACCTTTAACCGGAATGGATGGCACACACTCCCCCGATCGGCCGGCCGGAAATCGGAATTCCGCTATAGTCTTTCCCTGCGGATTCATCACCCTGCAGGCAATGGGGCTGGTGGAGATCCCCTTCAGATCGATATGAAATTCATCCTTGCAGGGATTGGGATATCCAATGATGTTTAGGGCAGATCGCTTCTCGAATATCCCTGGATTCATCTCTCCCACGTCACGTTTCCACAAGGAGCGATTGGTCGCAGCATAGATATAATTAAAATAATTATCACTGATTACCATCAAGTCCTGGAGGAACGTCCATTGGGGAAATCCGTCACTTCTGTCTCTCCATGCACTGTTATCGGTCACCTTAACATAACAGTTATTTGGATATGCCGATGCGAAAAGGAGTTCATGGTATGCTTCAAGATGGATCATATGAGTTTGCGTAATTCCAGAATCAGCCTGTACCCATCCGCTTTGCCCTATTTTAGTGTAGAACACTCCATCCCATGTCCCAGCATATAGCTTATTGTTGTAATACTCCAGGGAGTTGATATATGGGTTTCCCAGTCCGCTCATATCCATTTGGTGCCAGATGGAATCAAGGGTATTGAACTGATAGACACCATGTTCTCCTGTAGAGACATACATGATGCTATCGGGGAAGATAAACCCGGTGATTGACACTCCATCCAGCCCTTGCTTCATCGGGTGCCAGATATGATCTTGCATCAGTTTATTGTAGTAGACTCCATTTTGCATAGCAACGTAAATGACATCGCTGTGGAAGGGATTCACATACATTCCCTTGCAATCGTAAGCTACATTTCCAAAGGAGTTGTGGCTAAAGTCTATCCATTGGTTACTTATGTTATCGAAATAATATAGTACACCACCGGCACAAACAACGGAACAAACGAATGCATTATAAACAAAACTGACATCCAGCGAATTCAAACCCTGGTTGTTCTGTGCAAATCCCCCGTTTGAGTCAGACTTGAACAACCCGGCGCCATTCGTACCGGCAAGGAAATAGCTCCCACAATAGGCAATGGAAGTTATATCTGCCTGGGCAAGGCCGTCGTTCATATATTCCCACTTATCACCGACCATGAAACGGAAAACTCCTGGGCCATTCGTTCCGGCAAGAAGGTAATCAGGATTGCTGCAAATGGCTGTAATGGAAAAACGAGGATACGGCAGTGTGGTGTCCCTGGACCAGGTTTCACCATTGTCGTGGGACCAGAAAATACCTTCTAACGAGCAGCCCGCTATCAATTCCGTGACGTTGTCGTTCACGTGTCTGGCATGCATGCAGGTAACGTTTGTGACCGGTCCATTTACTACTTGGGTCCAATTTTCCTGGGACTGGAATCTCTTGCGGAAAATACCGTTGCAGGTGGCGGCTAACAAGTACTCATCATGATAGATCATCGAATTCATGCACATATCCCCGGGAATATTTTCCACAAAGTAGGGGGGGGCGCCGGGATAGGAGGAAACCCAGATGTGCTGGCTGGTGATTATGTAAAAAGTGGAATCTGTAAGGGACAGGCTATTAATTGGGATATGAACCACATCGGTAATCCTTTGGTCAAGAGGTTCTACAAACCAATCGTTCCAGCTACAAACATCAGTATTATAAAAGTAAAGCTGATCCCACTGAGTAAATTTTAGAATTAGCGCGAGTACAGAAGCGCCATTAAACTCAAGTATTTTAAACGATTTTACATAGATAGAATAGAATCCCTGCCCGATATTAATCAGTTCGGGTTCAACCAGGCTGCTCTTATATACACCAGTTGGTGTCCCCACGAAAAGAGAATCACGATAAACAGCCAAAGCGGTCACTTCAGGATCGGGAGGGAGTAAAAATTCCTTCCATCCTTCTCCGGGATTATTACAATGATAAACCAGCACTCCAAGTGAAGTGCCGGCAAATATCAGGGTGTCATTTGAAGCAAGAGATAAGACGTCAGCCCCCTCAATCTTACCTTCGGGTTTCCATTGTCCGAATGCATGCAAACCGAACAAGTTTGACAAAACAACGAACAGGATAAAGCGATAAGTAACTGTTATTATTTTCATATCGGAATAGTGTTTCCCGCAAAAATACAACAGCACCCTCTGGTAATGCTATAATGCACCTTGGACAAAGGTTGGACATTATCAAATAGTGAAATAAAAACTTACCTACTTCTTGAGATTGGCCAGGGCATTGGCGAATTCGAGGTATTCGAAAAAGCCGGAGGAGTTTTTGAACGATTCGACGACCAATTGATCGATTCCGGAGATGATTCCTCCATAGATTTTAACCTGGCCAAGGAAGACGAGGGAGCGCAACACATGGTTCCCAACCATACCATTAGCAAAAACAAGAATGGTACATTGATCTGCCATAGCTTTTTCGATATCGATATAATAGTGCTTGATCGGCATCTCCGGTTCGAGTATGCTGACAATTTTTTCTGCATCCGTATAGGTTTCTGCGAGATAGGGGATGGAACCCCACTCATTGGGGCGTGCTCCGGAGGTTACGCCAACTTTCACAGGAAGATTTAACAAACTACTCAATTCAATGGCCTCCCGGATCAATTCGATCTTCTGATCAACTGTCCATCCCTGAAAATTTGAAATTGCAATAGGAATAAACACCCGGGAGAGGTTGTCCTTGACTACCCCCAGGTCTTTGATGGTCTCAGGAGGATAGGAGAACCGGGCTGCAAGCTCTGCACGCATGACTGTTGCGTTGGCCTGTCCCCTCACAATTGCATCAATATCGCCGGATGCAATTGCTTCTATGAGTGATTCCTCGGGAGTATTGGTCGGAATAGATGAGATCTGTTTCAACTCCTCGCCAAAGGCAATTACTTCACAAAACTCTTTGGCTCTGATCAAGGAATTCACTATAGCCTCATCAGGATGAAGGATTCCGATGCCAATCCGTTTCCTGCCTGATCTGGCTTTTTCAGAGATGAACCGGTCAAATGCTGTTTCAGTGTTCATAGGGTTGGTTGTTAGATTCCAGGGTTGTAATTGGCCGGCATTGAAGAATGTACCATTTCGTTCCTTTTCTCGCCCATTCAATGTCGCACGGAAAATGAAAATATGATTCGATACGGATGATCAGATCGGCAAGCTCAAGAATCTCATCATTGCTAAGTTTAGCTTTTGCTGTTTGATCAGGTGGAAGATCCTTCCAATCACTTCCTCCTTTCGCATTCAGAAAAAAACCAGCCGTCTGTTCCGAAGGGTAGCTCTCTACAATTTGCCTGTCGCTCTTTTTAACGATATAGCTATCGGGGGTAATCGTTCCCGAAACCACTGCTTCTCCCAATCCGAAACCGGCTTCAATGATCATCTGGTCGGGATCCTGGGTGACCGGATGCACTGAAAACGCGACACCGGCTACTTCGCTGGCTACCATCTCCTGAATCACCACGGCCACTGAGATTCCGGCTGTCATCAGGTCATTCTGGAACCGGTATGCCAGGGCTCGTGGAGTAAAAAGAGATGCCCAGCATTTTTTAATATTGGAGATCAATTTTTCTCGTGTGGTTCCCAGGTAGGTGTCCAACTGTCCGGCCCAGGCCGAATCAGCACGGTCTTCGGCATTGGCGCTGGATCTGACGGCGACAAGAAAGGTATTGAGCTGATCGAAATACTGATAAATACGTTGGGTGATCTCTTTAGAGAGGGGGCTTTCTGTGATCCAGCCTGTTACCTTCTCTGAAAGAGAATTCAGAGCATTGATATCGCTTCCGTCAAGGGATTCCAACTCTGATCTGATTCGTTCATCCAGCTTTGCAATCCGAAAAAATTCTTCGTAACAGGATGTCAGGACCACGAAACCATCAGGGACAGGGATAGCATGAGTGAACATCTCTCCCAGGTTCGCCCCTTTGCCTCCTGCCGAATCAACATCTTTGGCTGTTATCTGGCTGAATTCCTTGACAAATGTCTCCATCTCATAGAGATTAGGGGAGTATCCTGACATATCCGGCATTGGCATCAACCTCCACCATTTCGCCATCTTTCAATAACTGTGTCGCCTTTTTCGTCCCGACAATACAAGGCTTTTTCAATTCCCTCGCGACAATTGCTGCGTGACAGGTGACACCACCCTCATCGGTTATAAAAGCTGCTGCTTTTCGCAATGCCGGGATGTAATCCGGCGTTGTCATGCCGGTAACAAGGATATCCCCATCGTTGACTTTGTCCAATTCACTGTCGTTGTGAACGATCGAAACAGGTCCTGTGCAATCCCCACGGCAAACTACCATTCCTCGCAACCCTTCCGATACATCTGCCAGATCCTCTTTCAGGGAAGCCTCCTTGTGTTTCAGCAAATCTCCGGTCAGCAACAAAAAATGGTTATCATCCAGTAAGAGGGCATCTCCGGCTTTTCGTTGTTCCAACTCCTCAGGAGGAAGCCGTTCTTCATGAGTGAAAAGCTGCAACACCTCGTTTGCCAAATAGTAGAACAGATCATGCGGACCCAGCCCATACACCACCGATAACGATTGCCATAAAGGTTCAAGAAAAAAGAAAGCTTCAAAAAATTTTTCGGTGCGGTAGTTCCTGAACCAGACAAACTCTTTCAACAGATCAACAGTTTTCTTCTCTTCATCGGAAAAACCATAGTGTGCAAGGGATGGAGCGGAAATGCCCATGTTGTCCAAGTCTTGCTCTTCCATGCTCTTCTTGAAGAAATCCACTGAATATCCCTGCGAGAACAGATCTCTGTATCCGAGATAACCATATTTTTTCCAATGCTCAATTAAGGCAGATTCCACATTAAAAGTGGGGTCGGTAGCAAGTGATTTGACCCTTTTCAGGTCTCTTAATTCGAGCTCTGGTCCATTTTTTCTCACTGGGACCGAAACTTCCAGCAGGGCATCGTTCATAGACTCCACTGTAACTCCATGCTTCTTCAGGATTTCGATCACTTTTTTCTCTATCAGTTTACTAAGGGGATGTGTAATCGGAATGAAGACTGATAAATTCTGAAAGAGTTTGGCCGATTTCCAGAATATCATCTCAAGAGTTGCCCGATCCTGCCCCTCTACCTGAATCTCCCGGCAAAACTGCACCAACTTCTCACCAGCTGTATGCCCTTGATGGGTGAAATGAAAAAATACTTCCGGTTTGTCATTCCAATGTGAAGAGATAATCTCTTCAAACCAATCCATATCGAACCAGGCATCGTTTTCAATGAATTCAAAATTACTTACATAGGTGTCAAACCCTGTTCGACGGGAAAACAGCTTTTTGTCGTTCCATGCATGCATGAACAGGTCGCTTCCAAGCAACGAGATCCTGCGTTTCATCAGTTTTTCGAAATGAGGCATCCGAATGGTTTTTAATGTATGTTTCCGGGATGCTAAAATACGACATTGCCTGATTAGAAAGCAAAAACTTACCTTGGACAAAGATTAGACAGCGTGAACATGATATTTCAATTAGTCAGAATTTTTGCATGAACGCTGCCATATCTGTTTCAGAGGCCAGACCGAGTTTTTTTCGTAACCTGTGCCGGCTTTTCTGAACTGCGGCTGTCGTGACATTAAGAATCTGAGCAATTTCGTTGGTTCCCAGATTGATGAGGTAGTAGGCGCATATTTTTTGTTCCCCGGAAGTCAGATCCGGATAGCTCTCTCTCAGACGAGTGAAAAAACCGGGGTGGACCTCTTCAAAATGCATCTTGAACTGCTCCCAATCCCGGTCTAAATTAAGATTGGCCCGAACCGTTTGACCGATTGTTTTATGACGGGAGGAGGAATCTTCAACCGAACCATTGCCAGTCTGTTCAATCTCATGTAAAATAGACAAGAGTATCTGATTCTTGACAGTAACCTGAATGGCCGATGTAGCTAACTTCCGGTTTTGTTCCTCCAATTTGATATATTGCAGGCGATTGATCTCCTTCTCGGCAAAGACCTGGTCCTCAAAATACTTGCGTTCCACCTCTTTTTTCTCTATCTCAAGAACATGCATTTGCTGTTTTTGTTGAAACAATACAGTTTTTTGTTTAAACATCCGACGGTTATATCGGGCCAGTACGACCAGAAGGATGACTACCAAAACCAACGCGGAGATAGCAACCACAAGCAATTGTTGGGTTTTCTGACGCAAGCTGATGTCTTTTCGTAGAATCTCGTTCTCTTTTTCCTTTTTCTCCGTTTCATACTTCGCTTCCATTTCCGCAATCTGCTTGGATTTCTCTTTGTTGAAGATACTATCTTTCAAAGCAGTATAACTTTTAAAGGCCGCAAGTGCTTGAACATACTTTCCTGAGGCTTCGTATAGGTTGGTGAGAAGATTGTAGGAATCCTTTTCGCACAGAGGTAAGTTACCTTGCTGAGCAATTTTTAAAGCATATGCCAGGTAAATATTTGCACTATCGTATTGATGCAGAGCAATGTATACTTTACCAATGTTGTTGGTAATAGTGGATATCCCGAGAAAATAATGCAACCGTTCGCTAATCAGGAGAGATTGCTTATATAGTTCCATGGCCTTTTTGTATTCGCCTTTTTTCTCATAGATCAAGCCAAGATTATTGAATGTCCCCAGGATGGATATACTGTCATTCAGTTGCTGATTGATTATCATCGCTTCTTCAAAAAAAGCGATAGCTTTCTGAAACTGATTATTTCCAATGGCTAAAAGGCCAAGATTGTCTAAACATTGAGAGATTCCCTTTGAATTGTCCTGTTCTCTGGAGAGATCAAGAGCTTTGGTCAGGGTGCTTTCAGCTTGCTGGTACTGTTTCAAATCCATATAAAGGCTGCCTGTGTTGTTTAAACAGGAGATCAGGAACTTTTGGTATCTTATGTTTTCCGGTTTCTTTTCGATTAATTTTTCTGTATATCTGGTTGCCTGTAATAAAATACCAAGCCCATTCTCTAGCTTTCCGGCATTTTTGTATACATTGCCTGTATTGCTGGAGGTAACCGCTAACTGGTATAAAACATCTATATTTGTTGTATCCTTTTCATAGGCTTCTTTTATCTTGTCAATGGATTGTTCCATGAAATCAAGAGACTGTGGTGTGTTGCCTAAGATGAAATAGACGATAGCGATCTCATTTAAAACATTAGAAATCTCTACCGGATCATCCATTTGTTGGGCAATGGGAAGGGCTTCCTGGGCATAAGTCAGACTTGCCTGGGGATTATTGTTATAGGTCAACCGCGATAGTTGATTGAGGATCTGTAGCCGTTCTGCTCCTTCAGTGCCCGGCAACTTCTTCATCAGGCTATCAAGCTTGGGATCCTGACTGAGCAAAACATTCGTGAAGAAACATAAAAGAAAAAGGAAACAGATTCTGACGAATTTCATAGAGTATTTCAAGTGCAAAGTAGGGGCAAGAAAAATATTAGATTTTTGAAAATAAATGTCCAGACAATTCTATCTCAAAACAAAAATAACAAACATTATTGTAATTTCTACGATTTTAAAATCATTTCACAATGACCTGTTTCATAGAGGTGTTGCCGGAGTTCATTCCTATGTTCTTAACCTCCTTCCGGAAGAGTGAAATAAAACACTGATCCTTTGCCAACCTGACTTTCAGCCCATATCCGTCCATCATGTTTTTCAAGGATACGTCTTACTGTAGCTAGTCCAACACCGGTTCCCGGAAACTCTTCAGTTGAATGAAAACGCTCAAAGGGATTGAACATGGTATCAGCTTTCTCCATATCAAACCCGGCGCCATTGTCCTTCACAAAATAGACTTTTTCTCCATCGATCTCGGTTTCCCCAAACTCGATCTCCGCTTCAGTATTTTTTCCAGAATATTTCCAGGCATTTCCCAGTAAATTATCCAACACGACACCCATGAGATTCTTGTCAGCATAACCTGAAATCCCTTCCTGGATCTTAACATGTACTATCCTGGAGGAGTCTCGCTGACGGATAAGTTGCATAACCTGGCTGGCAACATTACTCAGGTTGACATGGTTCTTTTCAATGACAGCTCTGCCTGAACGGGAGAATTTCAGGAGATCATCAATCAGTTGTGCCATGTTTTTTGATGCATTCAGGATAGTGTCTAAAAACCCTAGTGCTTCAGGTTCGAGCCTGTCGGAATAGTCTTCAAGCATCAATTGTGTATATCCATGGATAGTATGGAGTGGCGAGCGAAGGTCGTGGGATACTGTGTATGAAAAGGACTCCATCTCACGGTTGGCCGAAGTCAGGTTCTCATTCATAGCCTGTAGCTGTTCCTGCACCAGGATGAGTTCATCATTTCGCTGAACAGCGGCTTCATATACTGAGAGCAATAGATCGAGAATCTGCTTTTTGTCAGAGTTTATCGCATATTTATTGCCTCTGAAAACGATTTCAAGCACCATCTCTCCACCACCCGATCGCCTGATTTCACGATTTGCAAGTAGGTAATTGATCCGGGAGAGGAGGTACTTCTCTTCATATGGTTTCGTGATGAAGTTATCTGCTCCTGCCTGAAGCCCTTTTATGATGTCGAGCGGGTCTCTGAGAGAAGTGAGCAGGATGATTGGAATATCCTTCAGATCGGGCTCATCTTTAAGTTTTTTGCAGAATTCATACCCGTCCATGCCTGGCATCACAATATCGCTGATCACCAACACGGGCGGATCAGTAATCGCTGCATGATAGGCATCCATAGCAGTATAGAAAATCTTGTTATTCAGATTGTTCTCATCCAGGAAGTGTTTCAGCCGCTTGGCCTGAACCACCGAATCTTCAACAGCCATGATATAGCTGTCTTCCAATATAATATTATATCCGCTACTCATATTGATTGATGTTTCATTAACAAGTTAAATTGATTTATGATAGCCTGAATCATCCGCTCAGGAGGGAGAACACTACAGGAAGCGTGAAGCCGGATGGCTTCTCCGGGCATCCCATATACAAGGGATGTCTCTTCGTTCTGCACAATTGTAAAAGCTCCCATGTCCTTCAAGTTTTTTAACTCTTTGGCGCCGTCGTTACCCATGCCCGAGAGTAGGAGAGCAATCGTATTTTTGCCATAGACAGCACCTGCCGTCCGGAAGAGGAAGTTAACAGATGGACGTAATCCTTGTTCGGGGGAGGAAGAGGACATGGCGATAACTCTTCCTTGTTTAACCCCCAGATGGTGGTCGCCAGAAGGCAGATAAGCATGCCCGGGGAATAGCCGGTCTCCATCTCTTGGAATGCTTACTGGAATTGTTGACGCTTGCCCAAGCCACTGTGCGAATCCTTCCGCAAATCCTTTATCAATATGCTGAACGATGAGGACAGGAAAGGGGAAGTCAGGAGGAATCGATTTCATGATTATCTGCAGTGCGGCCGGACCACCAGCTGACGCTCCAATTACAACGATATTACTGGAAATGTGATTTTCCTCTTCATACCGTTTGCTGTCTGTCTTCTTCAGATCACTCTGCGTATTTTCCGGGGGTTTGAATTCACCCCTATTTCGCCGGATTACCCGTACTTCGGAAAGTGATTTTAATGTTGAACGGTAGCTCTTGCCGTGCTTTAAGAAGTTGGGGTGCCCCGGACCAATTGGCCTGGGAAGAATGGTCAGTGCACCTGCTTCCAACGCTTTGAAGGAGAGTTGAGTTTCGCTGGGATTGTATGCAATTGAGACGATAACAATGGGGACAGGATTGTTCGCCATGATCTGACGTGTAGCTTCAAAACCGTTCATTACTGGCATGTGGATATCCATACTGATAACGTCAGGCCTCTCCCTCTCCACGAACGCGACTGCTTCAACTCCGTCGGAAACAATGCCAACGATTTCAAACTGCGGGTCTTCCGAGAGTATTAGTTTTAAAAGGTTCCTTGCCGTAAGGGAATCATCCACAATAAGTACCCGAATTTTATTTTCTTTTGTCATCATATCAACCGATGGATTGTATCCACCAGGTTACTTTGCTCAAAACTACTCTTATTTATGTAAGCATTTGCTCCTGCATCCATACCTCGTTGCCTGTCGTCAGCCGACTCAAGAGCGGTAACGAGAATAACCGGGAGCTCGCTTAATTTTTGATCTTCCCGGATCTGGGAGGTAAGTTCAAATCCGTTCATCCTGGGCATCTCAACGTCTGATACCAGGAGATCAAACCACTCCTTTTTCAATAATTGAAATGCCTCTTGTCCGTCAACTGCTGTTTTAACCACATACCCAGCTGTTTCCAGGATATTTCGTATCAGCGACCTGGCTGTGATTGAATCTTCTGCTACCAGGATCGATTGCGTTTTTGTCTCCTCTGGCGACAGGCGGTCGATCACCATTTTGGCTGAGGAGTTGGAAGAGGTTTGTGCCGCTGATTCAAAAAGTTCGGGAACATTAAGAACAGGAACAATCTGCCCGCTCCCAAGGATCGTTGCACCCGCCAGATTCCTCACTTTACCAAGGATCGGTGTTAGGTCCTTTACAATCCCTTCCTGTTCGCCCATAACCTCATCAATCACAAAAGCAATCCTTCTCAATGAGGCGCCCATGATTAATGCCGGGAAGGTTGTACTACTCTCTTTTTTTGATCTCCTGTAAGGAATCCCCAGAACTTCATTCATTAATACCAATTCTATCATCTGTCCGTCGAGAGAGACTGCAGGCGCTCCTTCAATGGTCATTATATCCTCGGGACGTAAGCGGATAGCCTGGTCGACTGAATTTGTAGGTATAATAAATAACTGATCCTGTACTCTGACGGGAATCCCATGAAAAGTGGAAAGCGTCAACGGTAGCAAAATAGTAAATGTTGTCCCTTTTCCCGGCGTGGAATCTACCGATATGGAACCACCTAGATTTACAACTTTTTCAGATACGATTGCCATCCCCAGTCCCCGGCCGGAAAGGTCTGTTATGAACGGACTCGTTGATACCCCAGACCGAAAAATCAAAGCAAATATCTCCTGGTCTGTAAGCTTTACATAGGATTCCCCGGTAATGATCCCGTTCTTTATCGCGGAAGAGAGTACCTTTTCTTTTTGGATGCCGGCACCATCGTCGCTTACCTGGATCATTACCTGCTGGTTGGTCTCCTGGACGATAAATATCGAAAGAGAGCCTTTGGGTGGTTTGCCATTTTTTGTTCTCTCTTCAGGAGTCTCTAACCCATGATCAATGCAATTTCTTATAAGGTGGATAAGCGGGTCTTTGATCGCTTCCAGGATCCTCCGGTCGATCTCGGTTTCTTTCCCAAGAATGTTGAACGCAATATCTTTTTTCTGGTCTCTCGATAGATCCCTTACCAGTTTGGGCATCATGTCCGACACGGTTGAAAAAGGGTACAGAAGGGTCGTTTTAATGTTAACCAGCAGGTTGTCAATCATCCGGGAGAAGGAGCGCTGGAATTGGCTGATGTTGTTATAAAGTCTATAAAGTGATTCATCTCTGGAATGGATATCCCTGAGGTCGTTGATATGACTCTGGAGAGTCACTTTCGCTGAGATCAACTCTTCAGTCTGATTCAACAGGTCATTCAACTTTTTGGTAGAGACCCTGACGGAGCCGGATTGCATTTGTTTCTCCTGTGAAGGGACCTCTAGTTGCGGATCAGGAGTAATCAACGAATGCGGAATGGTTTCAGGTTCCGAAGATTCTGACTTGAATGTTGGTGGAGAGGGGAGTTCCACTGATGTCGGACGGGCCGTTAACGTACATTTGTCTAGTCTTTTCTGAAGTGTTTTGATGCCTTCAGACCGAATCGACTTCTCTTTCTGTTCAACCTCAGAGAACATGATCTGGAGGGTGTTAGCAACTTTATGAAAAACATCGAAGAAATCCTGAGAAAGAGAGATCTTCTGCTCTTTCAATAGGTGTAAAACGCTTTCAGCGCTCTGGGATAGCCTCTCGATGTCGAGCAGGTTGACAGCCCGAGCGGCGCCTTTGAGGCTATGAAACTCACGGAAAGTAGTTTCAATCAGCTGCTGGTTTGCTTCTGACTGAAGATCCTTCTCCATCTCTATCAACCCATTGATGATAGCCTGATGGTGCTCGGCGGCTTCAATCTTGAAATCAGCCAGGAGTTCCCTGAGAAACGCTTCCTGTTTGCTATCCATTACACCTGTTATACGTGAAATTTTCTGATGGTCATCTTCAACGTTTCTCCCAGTTTGGCAAGATTTGTAGCGACAGCCTGCGTTTGCCTCGTGCCGATCACATTCTGTTCGCTAGCCTGTTTGATATTTTCCATTGCAGGTACGATCTGATCCATTCCGGCCATCTGTTCATTGGTTGAGGAGGATATCTGGAGCGCCGACTGGGCTGATTCTTCAACTGTTTCAGCCAGTAACTCAATTACCTCACCGCTTTCATTGGCCAGGGAGCTGCCGTTCTCAACAGCTTGACTACCCTTTTCCGCGGCCATCACGACATGGCTAACCGATTTTTGAACTTCGTGCAGAATATCCTTTACCTGAGAGGTTGATTTTTTTGATTGCTCTGCCAAACTTCTGATCTCCTGGGCCACTACGGCAAATCCCCGACCCTGTTCTCCGGCTTTGGCAGCTTCAATGGCTGCATTAACAGCGAGTAAGTTGGATTGGTCGGCCAGATCGTTGACGGTGGTGGTGATATCTCCGATCACCCGGCTCTGGTCTGCCAACTGGACTATACTCTCTGCAATCAGGTCCATCTGGGCTTTGATACGCTGCATCCCTTCGATGGTTTTCATAACAGCCGATTTACCATTCTCAGCCACTTCAGAGGCTTTCTGAGCGTTTTCAAGAACTTTGATGGCTTTTTTATTGGCCAGCTGCGAGGTTTGTCGGACCTCTTCAATTGTCGTGGTTGTCTCTGCTACTGAAGTAGCTGTTTCTGTAGCGCCTGTAGATACCTCTGTAGCAGTTGTAAGTATCTCATTGGCAGTTATATCAAGAATATTGATACTCTCGGTGATCTCCCTGGTCAGGCTGTGGATAACCCATATTGCCCACGTTACCATCAGCCCAACCACTAGCATGGAGATGACTCCTGGAATCCATATCAGGACTCGGGCTCTTTTACTTACATTGGTAGCCTCAATGGTTAATTCCTGGGTCATTACAGTTAGATCTCTTTGGATACCATTGATGACCCCAAAGAGTTTTTCGTACAATGGGATTTGGATCGTTGTAGTCAGGATCACAGCATCCTCCCTTTTCCCCTCCTTAAGGTACAACATTTGAAGTTCACGGTTTTTTCTGTATTCAGTGAACAATGCCTCAACCTCTTTGTACTTATTGAAGGTTTCGGGATAGGCCAGAAGCAGTTGCTCAAGATTCCCGTGAATTGTGGTTATCTCATTGGCCTGGATACGGATTTCACTCTCCATCTCCCCAAGGCGGGTCAGATCACTGGTCATCACCATTTGCAATGCGAGAGAGTGATTGCTGTTCTGATCCGCTTTCATTTCCGTAAGCATGTTTGTGATCTTATGGGATTGTTCAATCTTTGAGTAAATCTCATCGATTCGTTGGGTTCCCACAATTCCTGATATGATCACAATTATCACACAGATGAGGATGATTCCCGCTCCGAGGTATAACTGGGTCCGGGTACTGATGATAAATCCAGATTTCATGATGTTCCTCCTTGATTTATGGTTGTTGATAAAATTAAAATTTTCGGTTTGTTAAGGAAGATTCAAGCTTGTTGATTAGGCTCTTACCGTCGATGATGATAATTGCATCCTGTGTTATACCCAGTAAGTGTCCGGCTCCGATTCCATTTAAGTTCGACGGAAAAGGTTTGATGGAAGACTCAGCCACCCATCGTGCAGGAAGTACCGCATCGGTCATAACAGCCACTTCATATGTTTCTTCCCGGAGGATGATCGCTTTCGTGGATGCAACGATCCCTTCTTCTTTCAGCGTGAAGATTTTTTTTAGATTAACCACGGGAATGATTCTTCCCCTGACATTCATAACTCCATGAAGGAAGGCAGGAGTACCTGGGATCGGAGTTATCTCACGGATGCTAAGGGCTTCCATTATAAAAGCTGTCTCAATGGCGTAATGCTCTCCCGAAAGAAGAAATTCCAGAACCTCTTTTCTGACTCCTTCATCAGATATTTTGGACTCATTCTGTTTGGCCAGTTCCTGAGCCCTGTTTTTCAGTAATTTCTGTTCATCAGTCATGCCCCGATGTTTTAATGGGTTGCAATAGACCTCTCAGGTGACCTGCCGTCATCCCTTCGGCCCCAGGGATGAGATCATCATCCTGAAACCGTAGGAGTAGATCAGCCACATTTTGTTTATGTTTCCTGGCCTGTTTCTCTTTTCCTGCCCGAAGGCAGAGGGTAGCCATCTGAAAATGGGCAAGCAAATGATCGGGGTCAAGGTAAAGAGCCCTCTTCAATTGTTGTTCGGCCTTACTTACTTCACCCTGTTCAAAAAGGATCTTCCCCTGGAGAAAGTAGGCTTCCGGATTGGAACGGTCGGCTGAAATCATCTCTTCCGACCAATGGAGAGCATTTTTAAAATCCCCCTGGTTTGCATAATTTCTTGCAAGGTTCAGGGGATTTAGTGTTTGATCATAGACTCTTTCCGATGGCTGGATTATAGTAGCCGGAGGTTTTAATTGAACAGTCCTCTCCCGATGATGTGCTGATTGTTTTCCGATTGGAGGGGTGATTGTACCTGGTCGCTTGTTCTCATGGATTCGTGATCTTTTTGGAAGCTCAGCAGGTTTACCGGTTTTTCGATAGAGAAATGAATTCTTGTAGTTTACCTTGCTGAGCAGATGGAATAGTTCATCGGAAAGCTCTACCTGGCTAGTGATAAACCAACCCTGATTTGTCAGGGCGTGGTAGAATTTCTCACCAATCGCACTGGCAGTTTCCGGAGCGAAATACATCAACACATTCCGGCAGAATATCACATCCATCGAGTTTGTGTTAGTGCGTTGTGTAGGAAAGGGATCCTCCACCAGATTCAGCGGTTGAAACCTTACCATGTTACGAATCTCCGGTGAGATCTCAAATTCTCTGCCAACAGATACAAAATATCTGGTTTTAGGCTCCGTTGGCGTCTCCCTGAAAGACCAGGGGGTGTATCTCCCGGTGGTGGCTTTATTCAGATATCTCCTGTTAATATCCGTTGCCAGGATAGAAATATCCCACGAAGCGATGTCGGGAATGATTTCGGAAAGGATTATCGCCAGAGTATAGGGTTCCTCTCCGGAACAGCAACCTGCACTCCAGATCCGGATCGAACGGGTAGTATATTCTCTCTCTTTCAGCAGAGAAGGTATAATCATATCCCGGAATGCCTCAAGGATTTGTTTCTCCCTGAAAAAGTAGGTTTCACCAATAGTGAGTTTCTCAGCAAGGATATCGAGTTGTTTACTTGAAAGTTTCTGCTCAATCAACAGAGAGATAAAGTCTGTCCCATCATCTTCAAAACCAAGCTCCGTGGAAGCCAGGTGCAAGCCTGATGAGAGGTCCTGGTACCTGTTCTCAGGAAAGTGAAGCCCCAGTTTCTCTGAAACTACCTTACTCGCCTGTGCTACACGGGAATGATTATTCATTTGATTACACCTTCTTCTTGTTAATCTTCAATGCCTTGTCCAGATCGAGTTCTTCAATGGAGGAGAGGAGCTTTTCCGGGTCATAAATCAGAACAAGTCCGTCACAACATCGTGTAATGCCTTCTGTTTCAATCTTATCATGGAACATACCTTCAGTGGTGGTCGGGTCATTGTCACGTGAAATCACTTCTTTGACTTCATCCACAACAAGAGCCATCCTGAAAGAGGATGTTCGAATGATTATCAACCTATCTGAAGAAGCGACTGAACGATCAGGGATTCCCAGTCGTTTCCTGAGATTCAACACCGGAATGATTTCACCATGGTAGTCAATGATGCCCAGAATGTTTCGTGGGACTTTCCTCAACGGTGTAACCTCAACGGCTCTTTCAATGTGCTCAACAACTGCAATGGGAATCGACAGAAGCTGTTTGCCAATGGTAAAAGAGATTAGTTGAGTGGCTGTATCTGCCATTTTCGTCGCTAACTCGCTACCTTCTCCACCAGATCAGCCATGCGGCAAGAGTATCCGAACTCATTGTCGTACCAGGAGATGATCTTTAAAAAATTCCCGCCAATAAGTTTGGTCATTCCCGAATCATAAATAGAGGAGTGGGAATTGCCTACTATATCAACACTTACCAAAGGTTCAGTAAGGTACTCGAGGATGCCTTTCATCGCTCCATCAGCAGCATGTTTCATGGCCGCATTGACCTCATCAATTGTCACATTTCTTCCCAACTCACAAGTCAGGTCAACCATTGAACCATCGGGTGTAGGAACACGAACGGCGAATCCGTCGAGTTTGCCTTCTAACTCCGGAATCACCAGGCCGATCGCTTTGGCAGCACCGGTCTTGGTGGGGATCATCGACATTGCAGCAGCACGTGCCCGTCGCAGGTCTTTATGCGGTCCATCCAGGATAATCTGGTCGTTCGTGTAAGAGTGGATCGTATTCATCAACCCTCTGATAATTCCGAAATTGTCATTCAGAACTTTGGCGACAGGTGCCAGGCAGTTGGTAGTGCAAGACGCATTGGAGATAAACTGCATGTCGGGCTTTATCAGGCTGTCGTTGACGCCCAGTACAACTGTGAGGTCCACATCCTGAGGGTTATCTGCGGGAACAGATAACAGAACTTTTTTAGCTCCTGCAGCAATATGCTTGCCCATCTTTTCATGGTTCCTGAAGATACCTGTCGATTCAATCACAACCTCAACGCCCAGATCTCCCCAAGGAAGGTTTGCAGGGTCACGTTCAGCGATCACCTTCAATTTATTCCCGTTCACTACAAGGAAATCACTCTCAGCGATAACAGTTCCTGAAAATTTTCCATGTACAGAATCATATTTCAGCAGGTGTGCCAGTGTATTGGCATCAGTGAGGTCGTTGATGGCGACTACGTCAACATTTGACTTGGCGAGAAGCGCCCGGTAGGTGAGCCGTCCGATCCGTCCAAATCCGTTAATTCCAACTTTAATCTTACCCATTCGTATTGATTTTATTGTGTTTTACATAAACCATAGAAAGTGATAGCAAAATTACGTATTTATCTGTTCGTGGGGAAAAAATCGGCCTTTTTTTGAATTCGGTTTGAAAAATAGTAGTTTCGTATCATAATCTTATGAAAACAATATATATCATATCTGACGGCACAGGGAGAACTGCTGAACAAACACTTATGGCAGCCCTCACACAATTTCCGAAAGCAACTGTTGATATAATCCTGAAGCCTGAAGTTCGTTCTGAAACACAACTGGAACCGCTTATTGCCGAAGTCAAAGAGGCAGGCGGAATGGTAGTGCATACCTTGGTTTCACAGGCATTGCGGGATAGCCTGGTCCGGATTACCCGGATCCATAACATCGATGTCATCGATCTTATGGGGCCACTGCTGGGGCGCCTGTCACTCTATTTTGCAAACATTCCTTCACAGGAGCCAGGCCTTTTTTTTAACCTGAATAAGGAGTATTTCAAACGGATCGACTCTATGCAGTTTGCTTTCAACCACGACGATGGCCAGAGGTATTATGAATATGAGAAAGCCGAGATTGTGCTGGTTGGGGTGTCAAGGACATTCAAGACTCCTCTTTCAATCTACCTGGCATTCAAAGGTTGGTTTGTCGCAAACTACCCTGTGATCCTGGGTGTCGAACCCCCGGATATTCTCTCTCAATTGCCCTTGGGCCGTGTGTTCGGATTAACAACTGAAGCTTCCGATCTTTCATCGTTGCGTTCAGTGCGTCAGCAATACCTGGGCGGAAGTGGCGGAGAATATGCTTCAATCGAATACGTAAAAAAGGAGCTGAATTACGCTAATAATATCTTTAATGACCACGATTGGCCTGTTGTTGCCGTTACTTCCAAACCCATCGAGGAGATCGCCTCAGAGATCCTTGCCATCAAGCGCAGGATTATGCCGAACGAGTAGCAAGAGCAACCTGATCAGGAGAATTATCCCACCTCCCGGCCTCAACTTTACGAAAAAGGTTTAACTTTGCACAAACCTCCAAACCTATTTTTTATTCATGCCTAAAACCAAGTTTATCTTTGTCACCGGTGGTGTTACATCCTCATTGGGGAAAGGGATTATTTCTTCTTCAATTGCAAAGCTGTTGGTTTCCCGGGGCTTCACAGTCACCATCCAGAAACTGGATCCGTACATCAACATCGATCCTGGCACGTTAAACCCATACGAACATGGAGAGTGCTACGTTACTGATGATGGAGCGGAGACCGATCTTGACCTGGGGCATTATGAACGATTTACAAACGTTGCTACTTCCCAGGCGAACAATATAACAACAGGAGTGGTGTATCAGTCGGTGATTTCCAAGGAGCGCAAAGGAGAATTTTTGGGAGAGACTGTTCAGGTAATTCCCCATATCACAGATGAGATTAAATACCGCATCAAACTTCTGGCTAGTCGTGGAAATCTTGATTTTCTTATCACAGAGATCGGCGGCACCGTTGGTGATATCGAATCGTTGCCATTCATAGAAGCGGTACGACAACTCCGTTGGGAACTAGGTAATTCCATTGTTGTTGTACACCTTACCCTGGTTCCCTACCTGGCTGCAGCCGGTGAACTGAAGACGAAACCTACACAGCACTCTGTAAAGTTGCTCCAGGAACAAGGAGTTCAACCCGATATCATTGTATGTAGGACAGATAGAAGTCTCAATGAAGGAATCCGGAATAAAATAGCCCTTTTCTGTAACGTAAGCCCCTCATCAGTCATTGAATGCATCGATGCGGAGACGATATACGATGTCCCTATTCTGATGAAAAAAGAAAATCTTGATTTGGAGATATTGAGAAAGGTAGACGTCTACACTGAACTGGAACCTGATCTTGAAGACTGGAAAAAATTTCTCCACACGCTGAAGAACCCAATGCGGAACGTAAAAATTGGTTTGATAGGCAAGTACGTTGAGTTAAAAGATGCTTACAAAAGCATCAACGAATCATTTATCCATGCAGGGGTCGCCAATGAATGCAAGGTTGAAGTGAGATCGCTCCAATCGGAATATCTGGATGAATCCAATGTTAATGAAAAGCTTAAGGGCCTGGATGGTATTCTTGTTGCTCCCGGTTTCGGAGAGCGGGGAATTGAAGGCAAGATTACAGCTATCAGGTATGCACGGGAGAATAGAATCCCCTTCCTGGGAATATGTTTGGGGATGCAATGTGCTGTCATTGAGTTCGGACGAAATGTGCTGGGTTATAAAGGAGCGCATTCGACGGAGTTTGATGCATCAACCCCATACCCTGTCATCGACATGATGGAGGAGCAGAAGAAGATATCAGGACTTGGAGGTACCATGAGATTAGGCGCCTATCCCTGTCGACTCAAAAAAGAATCGTTGGTAGCAAGTGTGTTTGGTACTGATAATATCTCCGAGCGTCACCGCCACCGGTTTGAATTTAATAACGCATACAAAGAAGCATATACTCAAGCAGGCATGATGCCGGTAGGACTAAATGAGAAGGATAATCTGGTGGAAATCATTGAGCTGAAAGACCATCCCTGGTTTGTTGGTGTACAGTTTCATCCTGAATTCAGGAGTACTGTTGCCAACCCGCACCCCCTCTTTGTCAGTTTTGTCAAAGCAGCTATAGATCATGCCACCGGAAAACAATAATCTAAAAATATGAACAGAAACACGATCATCGGGCTTGTCCTGATTTTTGGAATTTTTATTGCCTACTCTTATTTTATGTCCCCATCAAAAGAGGAGATGGCCGGCAAACAACAGAGAGCAGATTCAGTGGCACTCGTGATGAAAGAACGACGCGATTCAGCTGCTGTGGTAGAGGCCAGCCGGATGGCTTTGGAAGAGTTGAAACAAGCCCAGGAGATAGAGAAGAGAGGGGCGGTGATCGACAGTTCCGAAATGATTCAACTGGAGCTTCAGGATCAGTTAGGCCGTTTCGCCAACTCCGCTACCGGCGAGAATAAATACTATACGGTTGAGACGGATCTGTTTAAGCTTCGGATCAATTCAAAAGGTGGACGTCTTGAAAAGATCGAGTTGAAAAAGTACAAAACCTGGGAAGGAAATCCGACCATCATGATGAATCCCGACTCTCTGCACTTTGGGTTCTCCTTCTTCTCAGGAAACAGGCTAATCAATACCGAACGGCTTTATTTTCAGCCTTTCTGGATGGATATGAATCAACATGGTAAAGACTCGATCTACGTGACCGGACAGGATTCCATCCGTTTTGCTATGCGCCTATACCCGAATGCGGGAGAGGCAGGATATGAACAGGAGAGATATATCGAGTATCTCTTCACTTTTTATGGGGATAAATATATGGTTGGCTATCAGCTCAACTTTGAGGGGATGTCTGATGTGATGGATGCTTCAACCAATTACCTCGTCTTAAACTGGAAAGAGAACCTGACCAGGGAGGAAAAGAGCCTCAAGATGGAGCGGATGAATACCACCATCTACTATAAGTACCTTGAAGACAAGGTGGATTACCTGAGCGAAACAAAAGATGACGAGAAGTTTCTTAAAAATGAAAAGATCCGGTGGGTCTCCTTCAAACAACAATTCTTTCTCACCACGCTGATTGCCGATACCTATTTTGCTGAACCAAAGATTCAAACTGTTACGCTGCCTTTCGAAGGAAATTACCTGAAGTCGATGTCGGCTGAGATTGGCATCCCATTCTCTCCCAGGGAAACAAAAGCAATCCCTATGAGGCTATACATAGGCCCCAATAAATATTATACATTAAGAAAGTATCACCTGGATATGGAGAAGCAGATCCCACTCGGCTGGAGCTTCTTCCTGATGGCCTGGATCAATCAGTTTGCGGTAATCCCTGTCTTCACTTTCTTTGGTAACATGGGATGGAATTACGGGATCATCATCCTGATTCTCACCATCATGCTCAAGATATTTCTCTTTCCAATCGCCTATAAAACATACAAGTCATCAGCCAAAATGCGCGTGTTGAAACCAGATATAGATGAGATCAGCAAAAAATTCCCGGATAAAAAGGACGCGATGAAGAAACAGCAGGCAACGATGGATCTTTACAAGCGGGCAGGGGTGAATCCGCTTGCAGGATGTGTTCCAATGTTGCTGCAGTTCCCAATCCTGATCGCTCTTTTCCGGTTTTTTCCCTCTTCAATCGAGTTGCGGCAGCAACCCTTCCTATGGGCAACAGACCTCTCCTCATACGATTCCATCTGGACTTTCCCCAACGGTTTCACCATCCCGTTTTATGGTGACCATGTCAGTCTCTTTGCCCTGTTGATGACCCTCTCGAGCATTCTTTACACCAAGGTGAATGAACAGATGATGGTTAGTTCACAGCAACAGATGCCGGGGATGAAGACCATGATGTATATCATGCCTGTCATGTTCCTCTTCTGGTTCAATGACTACTCTTCAGGCCTGAGTTATTACTACCTGTTGGCCAACGTCTTCACATTTGCTCAAATCTACTTGATTCGCCGCACCATCGACGAAAAGAAACTGCATGCGCAGATTGAAGCCAATAAAAAGAAGAGCCCGAAGAAATCAGGCTTCCAGAAACGGCTCGAAGATATGGCGAAGAAACGCGGAATGCCTGTAAAGAAGTAAGGGTCGAAGTGATAAACTTAGCTTTTGGTTTCAAGTTCAGCGCTTAAGGTTATACATATGTACCTACTTCTTGATCAGGTCAAGAAACAGTTTCATCCCTTCCTTTTTCCGTTTATCATAGGGATATGAGATGTTGTTTTCGAGGTAGCTGATTGCATCGAGGCCACGAGGTATTTTATTGGGAAAGAAATCAGGAATTTCCCGTTTTCGTAAAATACCGTACTCCAGTGCTTTATTGAATTTCCGAAGAAACCCTTCCGGGAGAGGTTTATTGGCAAGCCATACGGCAAAAACAAATGGCAGGGAGGTGTATTTGATCCACTCTGCGGCAAGATCATATACGAATGGGTAATGATTGACAAGTTGAAATGTTTTGTCACCAATAGCGACAAGGCTTTCGCATCCGTTTGGCTTTTCGGCTTCACCAGGGCCGAGTTGACGCCACATGGGGTTGATATTCCAGAATTTCCCAGCAAGCACCCGGATGAGTTGAACACTCGTCTTTGAATCAAAATCCAGAGCAATTTCACGGATCTCGTGAAGGGGAAGATGACTCAGCAGAAGAACTGTTTTGACCTCTCCTTCTGCACCTATACAATAATCGGCTACAGAAATAGGATGATCCAGCTCAGGGATGGCGCCCACCGGTACAAGAGCCAGGTCCACGATGTTTGTCCTGAGTTTTTCTGCACAAACAGATGGGATGTCAAGCTGTAGGTCGATATCATCCAGTTCACCGCTGGTTTTCAATCCAAAAACGAAGGGAAAAGTATTCAGGTAAGAGACTGCCGATATTTTGATCAGATCCATGTTGGCCGACAAAAATAACAAAAATCGCATTACATTTGCAAAGGTATTCGTATCAGGACATGGTGAAAAAACTTCTGGCCTTCTCGTTGCTTTTTCTTCTCCTCTTTAACTTCATGGGTTACTACATCATTTTTGAGGTGAACAGGTATCAGATTCGCAAAGAGATGGAGCCATCAACAATAGGATTACGACCCATCACTGTGATCGAGATTGCCGATTCGGATACTTGCAATGCTCTCAGGTGGGTGAATGACCGTGAATTTGTTTATCATGGTAACCTCTACGATGTAATTTACACAAGCCCCAGGAGCACAAAAACAGTCTATTACTGTGTTCATGATAAGAAAGAGGAGAACCTGGTCAAGGCATTTCAACATGCGAACACCAGCAAACTCACGCAGGCATTATGGAACCTCATTGTTCATAGTGCAGTTCAGGTCCCTTTGCTTACCATTGAATCGGAACCACCTCTTCTTATCATCTATCCAAACTCAATAATACAACTTTGTCAGGTATCAATCCCACCAGATTGTCCCCCTCCCCGAAACCAATCAGGGTTTGCCAGAGGCTGATCAAAGCCTTTTCGTTTGTATTTAGGCCAGTTGTATCCTGCTTTATTGTGGTTTGACACATGTCATACCTCTTTGTATTTATACATAATAGCCTGAATATCTGATAACTATATTTTCTTTTTTTATTAATTCCGATCAATTATGCAAGTGAAACTATATATTTTTCTCATTCTAAACTTTGTTTCTGTTACTGCCGTGACACAACAGGTAACGGTACTGGACAGATCCGACCTGCAGCCTATCGACCAGGTCTCTATTACCAATCAGAATCATAGCTCCCTGATAGTAACAAATTCGCAAGGGAAGGCTGATCTCACTGAATTTGGTAGCTCCGACACCTTATATCTTACCCACATTGCGTTTCAGCCTTTCATCATTGCCAGAAAGGAGTTATCAAGGCAAAATGCAACGATTTATCTCACCGAGCATGTCATACGTCTGGATGAATTTGTGATATCAGCTAATCGCACTCAGGAGAAGAAATCCGATCTCCCTTATAAGATCGAGACGATTTCGGCCAAAGAGATCCAGTTTGAGAATCCTCAGACATCCGCCCAGATGTTGGAACAGACAGGAGAGGTTTTTGTTCAGCAGAGTCAGATGGGAGGTGGAAGTCCTGTGCTCCGTGGATTGGAAGCCAACAGGGTCCTACTGATACTTGATGGTGTGAAGTTGAACAATGCAATCTACCGTGGAGGCCATCTCCAGAGTGTGATGACTGTCGATCCGGGTTTGCTGAGCTCGACAGAGATCCTATTCGGACCCGGTTCGGTTATTTATGGTAGCGATGCTCTGGGTGGTGTTGTAGCCATGCAGACCTTTGATCCGACGTTATCGCGGGAGAGTAAAGCGCGGGTCAGCGGACAGGCATACGGTCGTTTTGCTTCAGCTAACCTGGAAAAAACCGGTGGATTCCGGCTCAATATCGGGGTAAAAAAATGGGGTTTCCTCACAGCATTTACTTATAGTGATTTCGATGACCTGAGGCAGGGTCGCAGCCGGAACCCTTTTTATGGTTCATTCGGAGAACGCCCTTTCTATGCAGAGCGTACCAATGGGAAGGACAGTATGATGATTAACGACAAACTATGGATACAGAAACCTTCCGGATACAGTCAGTACAGCCTGCTTCAGAAGGTGCTCTTTGCCCCGAATTCGGAGTTGAATTTTACACTTAATATACAGTACTCCAACTCCAGTGACATCCCCAGGTACGACAGGCTGACAGACACTGTAAACGGGCAACTGAAATATGCCGAATGGTATTACGGCCCGCAGGAGCGCTTGTTTGCTTCACTAAAAAGTTCTCTCTCAAACAAGAACATCCTTTACGATAACGCGACTATCGTGCTGGCCTATCAACGTACCAGGGAGGAACGGGTTAATCGCCGTTTCGGCAAGACAGACAAGAAGTCCAACCTGGAAACTGTTGATGTTGTATCACTCGATGGAGACTTCAGGAAGCGATTGGCTGCAAAGGATGAGCTAAAGTATGGTATTTCGGCCGATTTTAACCTTGTTGGATCATCAGCATACCGGGAAAACATCACTACCGGAAGCACTTATTCCGATATCCCTACGCGTTATCCCGATCAGAAGGCACAGATGTTTAACATAGCGGCATACCTTTCAAACAATTGGAAAATCAACAATATTTTCACCTTCTCTCAGGGGATCAGGTATACCTATGTCTCCCTTTCGGCGGCGTGGTCTGATACCATGATGAACATCATGCAATTTCCATTCAGTCAATCGGTCGTTCAGGATAACCATGCACTCAACGGTTACTTCGGTTGGGTCGTTCATCCTGGGTACGACTGGAAAATCTCGCTGATTGGTTCATCCGGCTTCAGGGCGCCAAATATCGATGATATAGGTAAGGTGAACGATTCAAACAGCCAGGACCAGATCCTGATTGTTCCCAATCCAGCCCTGAAGCCTGAATATGCTTACAATCTGGAACTTACGTTGGCAAAAACCTTTGAAAAGAGTGTGCGGGTGGAGCTAACTGGATATTATACCTGGCTGACTGATGCCATCGTGCTGCGACCGTTTCAGTATAACGGGCAGGATTCGATCTTGTTCGATGGTGTATTATGTCAGGTTGAAGCCAATACGAATGCAGGACATGCATATATTTACGGTGCTCAGGGAAGTTTACGGGCGCAAGTCACACGGACCTTTTCCATCACCAGCAATCTTACCTATACCTATGGGCGGGTGAAAGATACAAATATGCCTCTTGATCACATCCCCCCTGTGTTCGGTATGACATCATTTAAATTGGAGTTGAGTAAGTTCAAAGGCGATTTTTATGTTATGTATAACGGATGGAAACGAATTGGAGATTACAGTCCATCGGGCGAGGATAATCAATCCTATGCAACGCCAGAAGGGATGCCAGCATGGTATACACTCAACCTGAAACTCAGCTACCAGATAAATAAATACCTGAATCTGGAGGGAGGGGTGGAAAATATCCTGGATCAGAACTACCGGAAGTTTGCTTCCGGGATCAGCTCTCCGGGAAGGAATTTCATCCTTGCTCTACGCGGATCGTTCTGAAAGGGTTTGATGAATCAACAACACCTGCGGGATAACCAGTGTGCTGCCATCATTGAGGATGACGAAATTGGAGAGGGACGCTTTCTCTCTATCGGGGAGTTGAAACTGCATCCGTTGCAGGATCATCTCCCTGGATAAATTATCCCTCTTCTCTATCCGTTCAATTGAGATCTCTTCGGGACAGGAGACATGGATTACAAGGTCATACTCTTCCCGGAAGCCGCTTTCGAAAATGATTGCGGCTTCATGTATTACGTAAGGGGATTGGCTGTGTTGGCCGGTCCATACTATGAAATCTTTACGTACCAGCGGATGAATTAACTTTGTCAGTGATTTCAGGATCTTTGAGTCTGAAAAGGCCACTTCTGCAAGGGCCTTTCGATTGAGGTTCCCGCAACTGTCAAGAATTTGTTTACCGGCCAGGGAGACAACCTCTTTCAATACATCATCTCTCAGGTACATTTTCTTTGCCTCTACATCCGCTTTGTATACAGGGACATTAAGGTAGCTGAATACTAAGGCAACAGTACTTTTCCCACTTCCCATATTTCCGGTAAGTCCAACTTTCAACATCTATTTTCTCCTCCGTTCAAATTCGAAGAAAAGGGTGTCGGGGGAGGCTGAGAGCAGGTAGTTTTGGAAGCGGGATTGGCTGGAAATCTCGTAACCGATGGGATTAGAGAGAAGGTATCCACGGTAGACATCTCCTTTTGCCTTCACCTTTATGGTGGAGAGATCAAGATCATAAGTATGAGTAGTTGTTTTTAAGAACCTGTCGGTAAAAAAATCATATCCTTGAACCCTTAGACTGAGAGTCAGAATCGTATCTGAGGCATGTATCAGTTTATAGGAGGGAGGTATGTGTGTGAAGTTTATGCGGTAGTCGATTGTATAGTAGTACTCCCGCGAGAGTTTAACCAGGATCCATAATAAAACGGAAACCAGCAGGCACATCAGAAAAACATACAACTGATTCCTGAATTTCTGACCACGGCGTTTTCGCGCATTGCCAATTAATTCTATGAACTCGGGTTTCATAGTACCGGAGTTTCCCGGCAGAAACTACTTGCTCTCGATGGTGTCGGCCGTGCTGGAGGCAATAGCAGATTTCTCAACCCGGAAGCGGACCCCATTCTCAACTTCAATAGTCACAGTGGTTTCCTGCATCTCGACGATCCTTCCATGGATTCCACCAATGGTCAGTATTTTCTGCCCTTTTTGGATTGATTCCCTGAATTTTTTCTGGTCTTTTGACTTCTTCATCTGCGGACGGATGAAAAAGAAATAGAAGACTACAATGATCAGAATTAGCGGAAGAAAAGACATCCAGCTACTTCCTTCACCGCCCTCCTGCTGAGGGGCCATTAAGAGAATTGTCAATAGTTCGGTCATACCTTTTTTTAAATTACGAATTACGAATTACGAATTACGAATTACGAATTATTATTTTTATGTTAGAAATTCTTCCACAACATGAAACCCCAACCAATTCAACATTTACGTCTCACGTCTCACGTCTCACCACCTCCCTGCCTCTACTCAGCTCCTGGCGCCACAACCTGTGTCTTGATTTTCAGTTGGGTGACGTTTGGTTGTGTGTTGGCGACAACAATGATTGTCTTTGTTTGATATCCTTTTCTCCCCTGACTGTTGAATGCGATTTTTATAACCCCCACCTCCCCTGGCCGGATAGCAGTTTTCGGGTAGGAGGGAACTGTACATCCACAACTGGTGCTCACATCGGCAATAACCAGGTCTCGTTTTCCTGTGTTTGTAAAGGTAAAATTAAATGAGACAGATTCCCCTTCGATGATCCTGCCAAAGTCATGCTCAGTATCTTCGAAAGTGATGATGGGAAGCAGATCTTGATTTCCGTCACCCGAGGCTGAGTTTGGATTATTAACTACATTGCTGTCAAGTAGTTGCTCCTGATTCTGTGAATTTGAATTGCAGCCACTTAGAAGGATAAGTAGAAATCCGATAAATATCAGCATCCGGGAGTTCATGCTTCAAAAATTTTAGCGTCACAAAGGTAATAAATTTTGGAGAATCTGAACTTTCCCGATATTTGCCGGAGAAATAGCTTCAATGAGAATCTACCTGATTGGATATATGGCAAGTGGTAAAAGCTGGTTTGGGAAAGAGCTGGCTTTTGCAGCCGGATTGGACTTTATCGATATGGATGAACTCTTCGAAGAGAGATACCGGATCACAATTTTAGACTTTTTCGAGAGGTACGGAGAGTTATTGTTTCGCAAATTGGAGCGGGAGATACTTAAAGAGACCATCACTCTCGAAAATGTAGTTATTGCTACCGGCGGCGGCGCTCCATGTTTTTCCGACAACATGGATTTTATTCTGAAATCGGGGAAATCGATATATTTGAAGATAGATTTTCCTTTACTGATGAACCGGATCAACGGAATCAAGAAAAAACGACCGCTTATAAAAGATATCGCTTCATCCAGTCTGGAGGATTATATAAAGGACCAACTGGCCGAACGGGAACCCTGTTATCTACGCGCAAACTATATATTCGATGGGCCGGATTACCCGATAGAAGAGATCCTCAAAGTTTTACATCTTACGTTTTAACAGGGCAACGTTTTCTACATGATGTGTGTGTGGAAACATGTCTACAGGTTGGCACTTGACCAGGGTGTAGTGATCTTTCAGCAGCGCCATATCGCGGGCCTGAGTTGCAGAGTTACAGCTGATATATACAATTGTTTCAGGGGATGCCTTAAGAATGGCTGTGATTACTTTTTCGTGCATTCCAGAGCGGGGTGGGTCAGTGATGATTAGGTTCGGTTTTCCGTATGTTTCAACGAAAGTGGTATTCAGAACTTTCTCAACCTCACCGGCGACAAACCGTGTGTTAGTGATCCCATTCGTTTCTGCATTTCGTTCGGCATCCCTGATAGCTGCGTCAACCGTGTCGATCCCAACAACCTCTTTCACATAACGTGCTACATAACTTGCGATCGTTCCTGTTCCGGTATAGAGGTCATAAACCAGTTCATCTCCTTGAAGATCAGCAAATTCTGCTGCAATGTGATAGAGCCTGGCAGCTTGATCTGAATTGGTTTGAAAAAACGAGGTGGGGCCAACCCTGAAAATCAGATCAGGATCTCCCTCCCTGAAGGCATTCATCCGCTCACTAATCACTGATTCGCCTTTGTAAAGAATAAACGCCTGATCGTAGAGCGAGTCGTTCTTTTTCTGGTTTACAACGTAGTAGAGGGAGGTTATCTCAGGAAAAAGTCGGACCAGGTGGTCAAGTATGGCAAAAATTTCATCAGGTTTATCTTCCCTTACAATCAGAATCACCATTACTTCTCCGAGTAAAGAGGTGCGAATGATCACATTCCGTAAAAACCCGGTCCAGTTCATCACATCATAGAAAGAGAGTCCTTTCTCCAGAGCGTAGGCTTTTAATGCCAGGCGAATCGAATTCGATGGTTCCTGTTGCAGGTAACAGGTATGAATATCAAGAACTTTGTCAAACATCCCCGGAATATGAAACCCTAGAGCATTCCGCCTGTTTGATTGGATTTCAATGGATTCGCGGAGTTTATCCCGATCAGGATGAGACTCTGGGTTCTCATGTTTCATTTCATCCTTTGTAAACCACCTTCTGTTTGAAAACGTATACTCCAGCTTGTTCCTGTAAAAGGTAGTTTGTGAGGACGATAGGATAGGAAGTAGTTCAAAATCAGAGAATTTGCCAATTCTTTTCAGGTGATCGTCAACCTGTTTCTGTTTGAAGAAGAGTTGCTCCTCGTAACGCATATTCTGCCAGCGGCACCCTCCGCAAGTACCAAAGTGGTTGCATATAGGATCAACCCGTTTGTCTGACATAGAGTGAATCTTGATCACCCTTCCTTCGTAATAATTCTTACGTTGTTTTGTTGTCTGGATATCAACGATATCTCCTGGAACGGCAAAGGGAACAAATACAACGCGATCCTCTACACGCCCTATTGCTTTTCCCTCGGCACCAGCATCGGTGATCATTACTTTTTCAAAAACTTTAAACTCTCTCTTATTTCGTTTCATAGTTAATCCAATTAGGCATAAGGAACCGGGGATAAACAAAATACACTCGGCATTATCACCGCCGGGCTCCCGTTCGTATTGCGTAATGCTTGCTATGCCCCCACTCACCGTAGCCGATTGTATCGCCGGCCAACCTGATACTCTCCCCCATCAACTCTTTCGACTCTTCGGCGTCATCAGCAAGCCCAGGTTTATCGTTATAAAGGAGGTAACTCTGTTTGTATTTGATGGGCGTTAAATTGGGCATCATCACATTGGCTCCAGCCAGCAATGCCCTCTCGTGGCCATGAGGATCTATTGTTTGCATGGCTGTTGTTGCTGCGATGTTGATGTTTCTCATCATGATACGCAGAACAGCTACCATATTGAGCGAAATTTCAAAACGCTCCTGCAAAGATAACAGTTGATTCCGGTATTGAAAGAGGGGGGTCTCTTCATGCTCGATATAAGGACCCATCCCAATCATGTCGATGTCAATCTCCCGAAAAAAGAGCAGGTCGTCAGCTAAATCCTCTATGGTCTGGAATGGGAGCCCAATCATTACCCCTGTTCCAACCTGGTAGCCCACCTTCCTGAGTGTTTTCAGAGCTTCCAGACGCTGGGTATAGTCATGCATTTTATTTGCAGGATGCAGCTTTTTATAAAGGCCGGGGTTTGAGGTTTCGATGCGAAGAAGGTAACGGTGTGCTCCTGCCTCATACCAGCGTTGGTAAGACTCTTCCGTTTGTTCTCCCAGTGAAAGTGTGATATGCAACGCCCGGTTTGTCATCTGTGATATCTCACGAAGCAGCCGTTCAATTGTTGAGATGAACTTCTGGCTGCTGTTCTCTCCCGACTGTATGATAAGAGAGGCAAAATGGTTGGTGTAGGCATATTGAGCTGCCTTGATAACCTCCTGGTCAGTGAGCTGGTACCTTCGGTATCTTGTGTTGTGGGACCGGATTCCACAATAATAACAATTTTTACTACAGCGGTTAGAGAATTCAATCAGTCCACGGAAATATACTTTTCTCCCTATGGTTTTTGTCTTTACATCTAATGCCTTTGTTAAGAGGATAGAATTGTCGGGAGGCCTCAGTTTTAAAAGGGTAATGATTTCATCTTTCTGAAGCGTCTTTTTTTTTAAAATCTTTTCAACAGGTTCTGGCACAATTGTTTTTTTTGATAATTTAGCAACATAATATGACCCTTAAAACCTGATATGACCCTTAAAGTCTGAACAAAAGTACAATTATTGGTAGTTTAATGGAAGAAAAAATAAGAACAGTACTTGTAGATGACGATCGCTCGAGTATGCTTACACTGGAATCGTTGTTGAAGAAATATTTTCCTGCCATTCAGATCGTTGGGAAGGGTGATAGTGTTGAAAATGCGGTAAATGAGATCAATACGACAGGTCCGGACCTTGTCTTTCTCGACATCTCCCTTCCCGATGGAGAGGGGTTTGATGTGATTGAGCGCACACCGGATAAAAACTTTGAAGTGATATTTATTACTGCCTATGATCAGTACGCTGTAAAAGCATTTGAATTTTCCGCTCTACATTACCTGGTTAAGCCGCTTACACTGGATGGATTACAAAATGCGATAGGCCGGTTCAGGGAGATCAAGAAAGACGACCATCTTGATGACAAGATCAATGTTCTTAAGGATAGTCTTAAAAACAAAAACGAAAAGATAATCATCCCATCTTCTGAAGGGTTAAATGTGGTCAGACTGAGTGATATCATGCGGCTGGAAGCCGATGATGTATATACTTATTTTTACCTTACGGATGGGCATCGTCTGATGGCTTCACGTCCATTAAACAATTATGAAAGGATTTTGGAGGATCTTCCATTTTCTCGTATCCATGCGAAGCACCTGGTAAACCTGATGTATATCAAACGGTATGTGAAAGGGAAAGGTGGATCTGTCATCATGGAGGATAACACTGAGGTGGAAGTTTCGGTTCGTAAAAAACCCGATTTCCTGGCTAAACTGAAAAATTTCGCCCGGTTCGTATAATGGTTCCTGTCACACATTAAACCGGATATGTAACATGTCGCCGTCCTGCACAACGTAATTCTTTCCCTCAACCATCAGTTTTCCGGCTTCGCGACAAGCATGCTCTGATTCGAATTTGATAAAATCTTCATATTTGATCACTTCCGAACGGATGAATCCTCGCTCCAGGTCACTATGGATCACTCCGGCAGCCTGTGGGGCAGTCATCCCGCGCGTGATTGTCCAGGCCCGCACTTCTTTGGGGCCGGCGGTAAAAAAGGTTTGCAGATCTAACAAGTGATAGGCGGTTCTTACCAGCCGGTTGATCCCCGGTTCCGGTAAACCGGCATCGGCAAGGAACTCAAGCCGGTCCGTTTCATCCTCCAGTTCTGATATCTCTGATTCCAGTCTGGCAGCCAGTGTCAGAATCTCTGCCTTTTCTTCCTGAAGTGAATTCCTGAACAACGCTGAATAAGAGTTCCCATTAGCGGCTGAACCATCGTCCACGTTGCAGACATACATTACAGGTTTATCAGAAAGCAGAAACATGTCGTAAAGGAATCTCCGGTCTTCGGTCAATATAGGAGCTGTTCGTGCCGACTGAAACGATTCCAGGTGATCCTTTACCTGATGCAATACATCAATCCCACGCCTGGCATCTTTGTCGCCCGATTTAGCAATTTTCTCAAGGCGGATAAGCTTCTTTTCCACTGACTCCAGATCACGGATCTGTAGTTCAAGATCCACAGTCTCCCTGTCTCTGACTGGATTCACAGATCCTTCGACATGCGGATTCAGCGGGTCTTCAAAACAACGAACCACATGGATCAGGGCATCAACATTTCGGATATCAGTGAGAAACTGGGCTCCCATCCCGGTTCCTCCTTTCGCCAACCCGGGGATATCTACCATCTCTACAGTGGTGGGCGTAACCTTTGCCGCATGGATGAGCTTGTCAATCTCGTAAAGACGCTGGTCGGGGACCACCATGGTCCCCATGTTGGCTTTCATGACCGATCCTGTTTCGGCCCTGTGGCTGGATATAGAATTAAACAGGGTAGTTTTTCCACTTCCGGCTACGCCTATGATTCCGCATTTTAATGGCATAGTTTCGAATTTAAGCGGCAAAAGTACTAATATTTGTAATTCTGGATTATGAGTCGTACTTTTGCACCCCAATTTGGAAAGGGCAAATTGAGTACCGTTCTTTATTTAAAATCCCTGATAATCAACTAGATTATAAACCCGGATGGCAATTTTTATGCCACCACAACGAAATTTGAATGACTACTGACGAAACAAAATTACCCGGCGAAGCTGAAGAAAATGCCGAAAATCAAGCGGAAACTGAGCCGGTAGAAGCCGGAACAACTGAAGCTGAAACACAGAAACCAGTTACCGTTGAATCAGAAGAACCTGTTGCTGAAGAGCCTGTTGCTGAAGAGCCTGTTGCTGAAGAACCTGTTGCTGAAGAGCCTGTTGCTGAAGAGCCTGTTGCTGAAGAGCCTGTTGCTGAAGAACCTGTTGCTGAAGAGCCTGTTGCTGAAGAGCCTGTTGCTGAAGAACCGGTAGCACAAGAGACCACCCCAGAAGAGACTGAAGAACCAGCGGCTGAACCTGAAGAAAAATCAGAACCCGTTGAGAAATCAAAACCTGCTCAGGCTGAGTTTGACTGGGATGCCATTGGTAAAAAGCAGGATATCTACTCCGCACATGAACGTCAAAAATTGGAAGAGGAATACGATCGCACATTGCGAGCTATATCCGAGCATGATGTCATTGAAGGTACTGTTGTATCACTTACCAGCCGTGAGGTGGTTGTTAACATTGGATTTAAATCCGATGGTGTAATCCAGCTTTCCGAATTCCGCTACAACCCGGAATTAGCACCTGGAGATATCGTGGAAGTCTATGTGGAAAACCAGGAAGATCCCACCGGTCAGCTGATACTTTCCCATAAAAAAGCCCGTATCCTGAAATCCTGGGAGCGTATCAATGATGCGTTTGATAAACAGGAGATCATCAAGGGATATGTAAAATCGCGTACCAAGGGTGGTCTTATCGTAGATGTGTTCGGAATAGAGGCTTTTTTACCCGGCTCTCAGATCGATGTAAAACCGATCCGCGACTACGATGTGTTTGTCGACAAAGTGATGGAATTCAAAGTAGTGAAGATCAATCACGAATACAAGAACGTTGTCGTTTCACACAAGGCTTTGATCGAAGATGAGCTTGAAGCTCAGCGTGCCGAGATCATTAAGAAACTGGAAAAAGGCCAAATCCTGGAAGGAACTGTGAAGAATATCACTTCCTATGGTGTATTCATCGACCTTGGTGGCGTTGACGGTCTGATCCACATCACCGACCTCAGTTGGGGCCGAATTAACCATCCTGAAGAGATCGTTCAACTTGATCAGAAGATCAAAGTTGTTATCCTCGACTTCGATGACAATAAAAAACGCATCGCACTGGGTCTTAAACAATTAACACCTCATCCATGGGATTCTCTCGATAATGAGATGAAAGTGGGAGACAAAGTCAAAGGCAAGGTCGTTGTTATTGCCGATTATGGCGCTTTCGTAGAGATTGCCGCTGGTGTTGAGGGACTGATTCACGTGTCGGAGATGTCATGGTCACAGCACTTGAGAACGGCACACGATTTCCTTAAAGTAGGCGAGGAGGTTGAAGGTGTGATTTTAACCCTTGATCGTGAGGATCGCAAGATGTCGATGGGCATCAAACAACTGATCCCCGATCCATGGGCTGATATCAAGGAAAAATATCCAATCAAATCGAAACATACTGCCATCGTTCGTAACTTCACCAATTTCGGCATCTTTGTCGAAATGGAAGAGGGAGTGGACGGATTGATCCACATTTCGGATCTCTCGTGGTCGAAGAAAATTAAGCATCCTGCCGAGTTTACTAAAATAGGTGAGAATATCGATGTTATAGTTCTCGATGTTGATGTGGATAATCGCAGGTTAAGCCTTGGACATAAGCAGCTTGAGGAAAATCCATGGGATGTATTTGAATCAGTCTTTACGATTGGCTCAGTTCACAACGGAACTATTGTAAGTCTCTCCGACAAAGGTGCTATTGTTACGCTACCATATGGTGTTGAAGGTTTTGCCCCAATGCGTCATTTGAACAAGGAAGATGGCGTTCCGGTAAAGGATGAAGAGGGCCTCGACTTCAAGGTGATAGAATTCTCTAAGGATAGCAAGAAGATTATCCTGTCCCATACCAAGACTTACCAGGACAGTGTTGCGGGCGACCGTGACAAAGATCAGGGCGGCGAATCCAATAAGGTGAAAGCTACCAAGAAAGCGGTGAAGAAGATCAAGGATAACCTTGAGAAGACCACTCTGGGAGATATCGAAGCCCTGTCTGAACTGAAATCAAAGATGACCAAACAGGAAGCGAAAGCCAAAGAGGCAAAACCGAAACAGGAGAAGAGCTCTGTTGAGCCACAAGAGGAAAAATCAGACGACTGATGACCTTTTCGGTTACCATACTGGGTAGTAATTCAGCAATTCCTACACTTCTCAGAAATCCAAGCGCTCATTTACTCAATGTAAATGAGCGCATTTTTTTAATTGATTGTGCCGAAGGAACCCAGTTGCAACTTCGGAGATTCAGGATTCATTTCCAGCGAATCCGGCATATCATGATCAGCCACCTTCATGGGGATCACTACTTTGGGTTGATCGGTTTTTTAACCACCCTGCACCTGCTCGGTCGTAAAGATGAACTTCACCTTTATGCGCCAGAAGGACTTGAAGAGATCATTCAAATCCAGCTGAAAGCTTCCGCCACCACGCTGATATACCCGTTGATCTTTCATCCTCTCGTTTCCGAAAGATTGGAACCGGTTTTTGAAGATGAGCGGGTGACAGTTCACGCATTTCCGTTGTTTCATAGCATTCCAACCTTCGGCTTCATTTTTAGAGAGAAGATCAAGGTAAGGAAAATAGCATCGAAACGTTCCTATGCCTATTGTTCTGATACAGCATATGATGAGCGGATCATCCCTTTTGTCTCTGGAGTTGACCTACTCTATCATGAGACAACGTTTATGCAGGATAAAGCTGCTGCCGCTGCAGATAAAATGCACTCTACAACAATAGAAGCAGCTACGATTGCAAAAAAAAGCCGGGTAAAAAAACTGCTTATTGGCCACTTCTCAGCCCGGTATGATGACCTTCTTCCATTACTGGAAGAGACCAGAAAAGTATTTCCCGATGCTTACCTGGCGGAGGACGGGGCTACGATACATCTATGACAAAATCAAACATTTAACACTGATGAAACAGCTAGTATTTCTTATGAGCAGTCTGATTTTAGCTGTCGGATCCCTTCCGGCACAGGATTTGAATCCTTTTTTCGAAGAATGGAATACCCCTTTTCGGGTTCCGCCATTTGAACAGATCACTTACAGTGATTACCTCCCTGCCTTCATTGAGGGAATGAAACTTCAAAATGAAGAGATCCAGGCAATAGTAACCAACATGGATCCGCCTACTTTTGATAACACAATTTCGGAACTGGACCAGAGCGGGAAACTCCTGTCGAAGGTCAGCTCTGTCTTTTACGGCCTCAATAGTGCAAACACCTCTGCAGAGATGCAGGCCACTGCCCGCGAAGTATCTCCATTGCTGGCAAAACATGGAGATGACATCAACATGAATCCGGATCTTTTCCAGCGTGTGAAGGCGGTTTATGAGCACAAGGATCAGCTCGGTCTTGACAGCGACCAGCTCCGTCTTCTTGAAGAGACCTACAAGGGATTTGTACGTGGAGGCGCTAACCTTCCGATAGAAAAGCAGGAGAGACTCAGGGATTTGAATAAAGAGATCTCTATGCTGCAACTTACGTTTGGACAGAACCTCCTGGCTGAGACTAACAGCTATAAGCTGGTCATTGAGAATGAAGGCGATTTGTCAGGTTTGCCGAATGGTATAATTGATGCTGCTGCAAAAGCGGCAAATGCTGATCCTGCAACCACAGGAAAATGGGTATTCACATTGCATAATCCCAGCGTACTTCCTTTTCTCCAGTTTTCTGATAACCGCAAACTCAGGGAAGAAATTTTTGCAGCCTATATCAATCGCTGTAATAACAACAATGATTATGACAACAAGGAGATCATTGAAAAGCTGATCCGGTTCCGTCTCGAAAAAGCCAATTTACTGAGCTATGATACGTATGCTGATTTTGTACTGGAGGAGAGAATGTCAAAAAAACCAGAAAATGTTTACAACCTCCTAAACCAGATATGGATTCCTGCGCTGGAAAAAGCCAAAGAGGAGGCCAATGAAATGCAGCAGGTGATAGATAGAGAGGAGGGAGGGTTTACTTTGGAAGGATGGGACTGGCGTTACTATAACGATAAGGTGATGGCTGAGAAATTCAGCCTAAATGAAGAGGAACTACGGCCCTATTTTCAGTTGGAGAATGTGAGGGATGGTATCTTTTACCTTGCTGGGAAACTTTATGGTATCACCTTTACGCAGATCCGTGATGCCCCGCTTCCTCACCAGGATGCAACATTATGGGAGTGTCACGACGAGGACGGTACCCATCTGGGAGTTCTTTACATGGACTTTTTCCCACGTGCCAGCAAGCGAGGTGGAGCATGGTGTGGAAGTTATCGCCCGCAGGGATATAAAGATGGAAAACGCATCGCACCGGTTGTAACGATCGTATGCAACTTCAGCGCTCCTACCGGAGACGACCCTGCTTTACTTACCGCTGATGAGGTGGAGACCTTCTTTCATGAGTTCGGGCACGCACTTCACGGTCTGTTCCGGAACGTAAAATTTGACGGGATCTCCAGTGTCCCCAGGGATTTTGTCGAGCTTCCGTCGCAGATTATGGAGAATTGGGTGTTCGAACCTGAACTCCTGAAAGTCTATGCCAGGCATTATAAGACCGGAGAGGTAATCCCACAGGAACTTGTTGATAAACTGGAAGCAAGCAGTACTTACGGACAGGGTTTTAAAACCAGTGAGTATGTTGCTGCCTCACTTTTGGATATGGATTATCATACCTTGAAGGAGATCGGGGATTTAGACGTCCTTGCATTTGAAGACTCATGTATGACAAGCATTGGCCTAATCCCTCAGATACCACCTCGTTACCGCTCAACCTATTTTCAGCATACCATGACCGGAGGCTATACGGCAGGGTATTACAGCTATATCTGGGCTGAAGTACTTGATGCTGATGCTTACCAGGCATTTGTGGAGACCGGAAACATTTTTGATCGTGCAACAGCCACACGCTTTCGCGAAAAGATCTTGGAACGCGGCGGTTCTGAAGAAGCAATGAAGATGTATGTAGATTTTCGTGGATCAGAACCGAAAATTGATGCGCTGTTGAAAAAGCGAGGATTACAATAGAGCTTTCCAAAGCACCTCTACCGGATGATACGCCTTTCGGCCCGTGCCATCCATGATCTGTTGCCGGCAGCTTGTCCCGGGAGCTGCTATAATCACAGTATTTCCTGTGTTTCTTATTTCCGGGAATAATACCAACTCTCCAACTTTCATGGAGACGTCATAATGCTCCTTCTCATAGCCAAAGGATCCTGCCATGCCGCAACATCCCGATGGGATCTCCTCAACCTGGTAATTCTCCGGAAGGGAGAGTATTGCCAATGATGCTTTTACCGATGCAAGCGCTTTCTGGTGACAATGTCCATGGAGTTTGATTGTTGCATGTTTAGCGGTGAATTGTTCGGAAGTAATTCGTCCGGCCTTAATCTCCCTCTCCAGGAACTCATCGTAAAGGAGCGTGTGATTGGCTAGTTCCCTGGATGATTTTTGTAAATCAGGGCCAACCAGGTCGGGATACTCATCACGGAAGCCAAGGATTGCAGATGGTTCAATCCCTACTAAAGGAATCTCCTCCGAAACCTTGGCAGAGAAGAGTTGAACATTCTGTTGTGCAAGTTTACGTGCTTTACGAAGAACACCTTTGGATAGGAACGTTCGGGCACTCTCGGGATGAGATATAACCCGGATCTCATATCCAAGTGCATGCAAGAGATTGACAAAGCTGATACCCACCTCAACATCATTATAGTTGGTAAACTCATCCACGAAAAGATAGAGGCGCCCGATTCTCAACTCCAATGAGTTGTTGAGTGACGGGAGCTGTTTTCTGAGCCAGCCCCGGAATGTTGTTTTAGAAAGTGTTGGCAGGGAACGTTTGGTTGAAAATCCAAGCAGGGTTTTGATCATCCCGGAGGTAATCCTGTTTTGCTGAGAAAAGTTATAGATTCCCGGGAGGATGGATCCCATCCGGTTTATTGCAGTGATATTGGCTATCAGCCAGGAACGAAGAGAAATCCCTCTGGCATCATACCAATGCTGAAGAAATTCGGCTTTAAGCCGGGTCATGTCCACATTTGACGGGCACTCTGATTTGCAGGCTTTACAGGCGAGGCAAAGGTCCATCACCTCATAGATCTCAGGGTGGTCAAATGGGTTCTTTTTCCTGGAGGTAGTGAGAAATTCCCGTAACAGATTAGCCCGTGCACGCGTTGTGGTGTTCTCTTCCTTTAGAGCCATGTAAGATGGGCACATTCCAACACCAGTCAGACTGGTGTTCCGGCAATCGCCTGAACCACTGCACTGCTCGACAGCACGAAGGATCCCTTGGCTCCCTGTGAAATCAAAGATGGTTTCAACATTTCGGGATGGGAGCCCCGGATGATACCGTAAGCTGGAATTCATCTTCGGGCTATCCGTAATCTTTCCGGGATTGAAGATGTTGAGAGGGTCCCATGTCCGCTTGATCTCCTGAATCAACCGGTAGTTCTCTTCGCCGATCATCAGGGGGATAAACTCTCCACGCAAACGCCCGTCGCCATGTTCACCGCTCAGAGAACCTTTATATTTTTTTACAAGCCTGGCAGTCTCTAATCCAATGGTATGAAACAACTCCACGTCATCCGGGTCCTTCAGGTTCAGGACCGGACGGAGATGAAGTTCTCCTGATCCAACGTGGGCATGGTAGACGCAGTTTAGCCCAAACCGTTCCATCAATTGTGCAAACTCCTCAATATAGTCGGGGAGAACCTCCGGGTTTACCGCTGTATCTTCCGTCACAGATACCGGCTTCCGATCGCCCGGATAGTTCGAGAGTACACCCAGGCCGGCTTTCCGAAGCGCCCACACCTGCTTCAGTTCCGGTTGAAAGATTACAGGGAAAGCATACCCGTATCCCGCATTGCGCATCTCCTGCTCCATCTGTTTCGTCCGTTCCAGAATGCTCTCCCTTGATTCTCTTGCGAACTCTATAATCAGGATCGCACCTGGATCTCCTTCAATAAAAAACCGGTTTTTACGCTGGACACTATTCTCCCGGGTACAGTCCAGAATCGCTTTATCCATCAGTTCCACCGATCCGGGATGATACTTAAGAGCAATCAGATTCGCCTGAAGCGCCTCCTGAATCAAACTGCAATGCACACATACCAGCGCTTTTTCCTTTGGTGGCAAAGGAACCAGGTTCAGTTTGATCTCCGTGATAAAAGCCAGCGTTCCCTCGGAACCCGCAAGGAGCTTCGCCAGATTTAGTGGTGCCGTGCTGCCGTGGTGAAGTGGTGATGTATTGTCTTCATCCCTCGACCCTCGACCCTCGACCCCGAAAAAAGGTTCTGTATCTAATAGAAGGTCAATAGCATATCCAGTATTTCTTCTATGGATAGAGGGATCTGGATATTCTCTCCGGATATTCTCCTGGTTGTGGGGATTGGAAAGCATCGTGTAAAGGCTTTTGTAGATCTTGCCTTCCAGCGTTTGGAGTTTGCATTTCTCTTCCATATCAACGACCGATAACTCTCCGAACTCCGCTTCACTGCCATCACTCAGTATGGCTTTGACCGAGATCAGGTGGTCGCGGGTACTGCCATAGATGATGGAATGGGCGCCGCAACTGTTATTCCCAACCATGCCTCCCATCATGCAGCGGCTTGAAGCAGAAGTCTCGGGGCCAAACAGGAGACCATGTGGCGCCACAAACTGATTCAACTCATCCAGGATCACTCCTGGCTCCACCCTAATCCAATGTTCCTCAACATTGAGCTCCAGGATGCGGGTTATGTGCCGGCTGATATCCACCACGATTCCCTGACCGACTACCTGTCCGGCTAACGATGTTCCGGCCGCTCGTGGAATGAGGGAGAGTTTGTGTTCACGTGCAAAGTGGATCAGTTTTGTAATATCCTCAGTAGTCCTGGGCGTGGCTACGGCGAGTGGGATGTCGCGGTAGACAGAAGCATCTGTAGCGTAGAGTAAACGCGAAGCATAATCACTCCTGAGGTCACCATCCAGTTTCTCTCCGAACTCCTTCAGTATCTTTGCCAGTTGAGAATCTTCCATCAGGGAAGCGTGTTAATTTGTTCTTTCAGGTAAGAGAGTTGCTTCTGCCACTCCCCGACGTAATTCACCCGACGTGGAAGAGCCGCATCCGGTAAGCACTATCAATGGGATGAGTACCCAGAGCCTGGCCATCATATAATTATTTTTTATAGAAGTTTGTGGATTCGAAGATCTTATATATCAATTCCTCATCGGTCATGTTGTACGTTTAATATTGGTTGACAGGCATAGAGACGTAAGCCTTTGGCTTTCTTAAAAGAATCCTGGGAAAAGTTCTTCCGGGCTCAAATTTGCAAAATATTTCGACAGGTCAAACGAATTAATAACCTGCCTGACTGGTTCATGGCGATGATCCACACCAACAAGTGCCTTCTCAATCTCTTCCGAATCCAAGATGCCGAAGTAGTCACCAAAAAACTTAACCTTCTGAATGACACCATCATGGACATCCAGGTTTATTTCAATCGTGCCGCTCCTGGTGGTTCGCATCACTTTTCTGAAGTTATACTTGGGAGAGTACCCGAAATTCCATTCCCAGGTAGCATATTTGCTGTCACAGAGTTTCCGGATCTGGTCCATGTCTTCATGGCTGAGCTCATATAATGTGGCATCAGGATTCTTCTCCATGATAAACTGCTCGATCCGGTCGGCAAATTGAATCACATCAATCTCCTCTTTCAGATGTTCCCGGATGTTCGTTACCCTACTTCGGACCGATTTGACGGCTTTATCTTCAAACTTGGATGGATCGGCATTGAGAGCAGCGGAGAGATCCGGAATCTCAGCGGAGAAGAGCAACGTTCCATGATGAAGAATCTTATTTTTCCAGATATGCATGGCATTCCCAGAGAATTTTTTGCCATTGATTGTCAGGTCATTACGCCCTTCGAACAGAGCATTCACACCCATTTGCTGCAGTACATCCAGAATGGGTTGTGTATATTTCCTGAAGTTGATCAGGTTCTCATCCCTGGAGGTTTGAGTGAATGTAAAATTGAGGTTCCCCAAGTCATGAAATACAGCGCCACCTCCCGATAACCTTCGAACAACCTTGATATTGTTCCGATTGACATAATCCTGGTTGACCTCTGCCAGGGTATTCTGATGTTTTCCAACGATGATAGACTTGCTGTTCCGCCATAAGGCAAAGGTGTCCTCATCAAAATTTTTCAATATATATTCTTCGGCAGCGAGGTTAAAGAATGGATCAGTCGTGTTGCGTCGGATGATCAGCATCAGGAGTAAATTTTTTACAAAATTACGGTTTTTCCACAGTTTGTTTACTTTTGCATTCCCACTTAGCTGGCAATGAACCGATTTTACTACTACCTTTTTCTATTTTTCCTTCTTCTTTTCAGGAATACTTCATTTTGGTTTCTTTACAGGGTTTCCGACCTGCTTTACCTGTTTTTGCTCCATGTATGGAAATACAGAAAACAGGTTGTGGTCACGAACCTGAGGGACTCTTTCCCTGAAAAGTCGGAGGAGGAGATCATGCAGATCACCCGGGCTTTTTACAAACATCTATGTGACATCTCAGTTGAGGGGGTCAAGGCTTTCTCATTGCGTAAAAAGGACATCCTCAAACGTTACGTCCTATTGAATCCAGAGATACTTGAACCATATTTAAGGAAGAAACAGAGTGTCATTGCTGTATTGGGGCATTATAACAACTGGGAGTGGGGTAGCCTGGCAGCAGGTATCTTTTTTCAGCATAAACCCATTGGTTTCTACAAGCCGCTATCCAATCTGTATATAGATAATTATATCCAAAAAACCAGGGCCAAAGAGGGAATGATACTGGAATCGGTATCCCGTACCAGTCAAACATTCCGTAGGTTGAAAAAGACACCGTCAATATACATCATGGTTGCCGACCAGAGTCCGATGAACTTGAAGCTAGCTTATTGGGTTCCTTTTCTAAATCACGACACTGCCGTTCTCCATGGTACAGAAAAACATGCTATACAGAATAATTACCCGGTTTTTTTTGCTGATGTTCAGAAGGTGAAACGTGGTTACTATGCGGTCACAATAGAACTTCTGGTAGCTAATCCAGCTTCGACTCAGCCTGGAGAGATTACGCTTAAATTCATGCAACGTCTTGAAAAACAGATTCGCGAAAAACCTGAATACTGGTTATGGAGCCATCGCCGCTGGAAACACTGCAGGACGAGGGACGTGGGACGTGGGACGTGAGACGTGGGACGTGGGACGTGAGACGTGGGACGTGGGACGTGAGACGTAAGACGTAAGACGTGAGACGTAAGACGTAAGACGTGGGAGGTGTGAGATGTGAGGGGATCATGACTGTGGACTGCCAACTGCCAACTAGAGTAGTCCCCCATTCAGATAGATCGCCATCTGTGCATCATAGAACTTGTTTATGCGGCTGGTTTTGTTGTTCCTCAGGTTTACAATCTCCCCTGTTTTAAAATTCGCCTGAAGTGTATCTCCATCTTCGAGGTAAATTTTCTCAAGTACGGCAGGATCATACGTTAGAATAGGAAGGGCAGCGTTGATGGCATTCCGCTCGTAGATAGCGCCGTACGACTCGGCCAAAATGCAGGATATCCCCAAAGAGAGGAAGCAATCAACAGCCTGTTGTCTCGAACTCCCGGCGCCGAAATTCTTCTGGGTGATAAGGATATCGCCAGGTTTCACCTGTTTAGCAAAACCTTCATACCCTTTGAGGTTATCAAAGGCATATTGCCCCATCTCATTGATGTCTGTGATGGTGAGATAGCGGTTATGAAAGATCATATCGGTGTCGATGTCGTCCTTTTTGATGATCCAGACCCGACCTTCAATAGTAGTCGGCTTTTCGCTTTTGGTTCGGCCGGGCTCCGCTTCGCTCCGTTTCGCTTTTCGCTTTTCGTGATCCAGGTCTGGTGGCGCCGTGGCGCCGTGGCGCCGTGATGATCCCGGCCCTTTTCCTGCCAACTGCCCACCGCCAACTGCCTCCTGCCCACTGCCCACTGCCGACTGAAAAAGCGCTGGTGTCTCCGGTATACTATCGGGTGTGGTAATGTATCCTGCCACAGCCGAAGCGGCTACAACTGCCGGCGAAGCCAGGTATACAAACCCTTTACCCTGTTTACCCTCGAAATTTCTGTTGCCTGTTGAGATGGTCACCTCTCCGGGCCCATTTTGTCCTACTTGTCCGGCAGCGCAACCCGCACAACCGGCATTGGAAACCAGGGCTCCGGCATCTTTGAATACCTTGATCAGTCCCTCATTTAAAGCCTGGTTCCATATTTCATCAGTGGCCGGTACAATCTTCAGAACAACACCAGGAGCAACTTTTCTGTTCTTCAGGATTCCGGATACGACCCGCAGGTCCTCAATTCGCCCGTTTGTACAGCTTCCTATGAAGCCGGAGTCGATCTTCTCTCCCTTCACCGAATCAACGGAAGTGTCATCGTGGGGATGGCCTGGTTTGGCTACCATGGGGATAAATGTACTGATATCGATGTCGAAACGCTCCCGATAGATAGCATCCGGATCAGCCTGTACCGGCTCATACTGTTTCCCTGTTTTGGCTTTCAACTCTTCAAGCAGGGCAGGTGTGGTAGGGAAGAGCACGATAATAGCTCCCATCTCGGTTGCCATGGATGAGATGGTTATCCGCTCGTCCAGTGTCAATCGTTCCATCTCATCCCCGTAAATCTCAACAGAGTATCCGAGCAGTTTATTGGCCCCGAAAATAGCTAACAGGTTTATTATGATATCTTTGGCTGTCACATTCTCTGGTCTTTTCCCATTGAGGTTGATCGTGACGGATTCGGGTACCTTGAACCAGACTTTCCCCTTTGCCCAGGCTGCAGCAATATCCTGATCCCCCATCCCTTGACCGAAAGCTGTAATGGCGCCCATGATGTTAGCGTGCGAATCGGTCGACACAAACGTACTTCCGGGCCACGCAAGCCCTTTATCTATCGCCAGGTGTGTTCCAACTCCGGCATTTACATCATATAAAGCAATCCCTTTTTCACGGGCAAATTGGCGACAGAAATGCTGGTTGGCGGCATATTTCTGATCTGAACCTCCGGGATTGCAATCGAAAGTAAAGATGGTCTTCGACACATCTTCAACATCCAGACCATGGTCCAGTAGATTCTTTACCACATTAGCGCCTCCAAAATCCCTGGCTGCCCGGGTATCAATCAATACATCCACAATATCACCCGGCTTCACTGTTTGCTGGCCCGAATGATTTGCTATAATCTTCTCTATGATTGTCATTTGTCTGATTCTATTGATAAATTCAACATTTCTAGATCATACGTCTAACGTCGAACTTCTAACTTAAATTCGTCATTCGTACTTCATTTCAGTCTTTCCTTAAATGGCTCAAACGTCATAAAATCAGCATGATGTACAATATATGCTTCAACCGTCCGCTTCACCATGTTTCCTTCGCCTGCATGGGTAGCAATGATGTGACAAACAGCTGGCGGGACGCCACACTGTTCGGCCAGGGAGACCCCGGAAAAAGGATGCCGGAGGTATTTCCCATATTTTCCCTGTATGGACTTCCCGCTTTCATCCAGTTCATACTCAAGCAGTTTCCCTACATCGGCGAGAATTGCGCCGGCAATCAGGACATCCATATCGATGGGCATCTCTGCACCGAAGAACCCGATCATCTTGATGGCAGATTCCTGTGCAACATGCACAACGCAGCGCTTGTGGGCCATGAAGGAGACCTTCATGTCGGGGCCTGCCAGCAAGGTAAACGGGATGCGGTTTAGGTCGGCAGGCGTCAGCACACTTTGCTCAAGCGCCAGTTCCCATGTCTTTGCAGTCTTCTCGCGCAGATCTTCATCCTGGATCCACATCAATTCAGGCCAGAGGGTTACTATTTCGTTTGTCATAAGAATTAAAGTTTAGTAGTGAGGTAGTGAAGTAGCGAGGTAGCGAAAAAAGAAATTTCGCTTCTCGCTACTTCGCTACTTGTTAATGAATATCCTTTCATGTAAGTTTTGCGATCACAGCGTCGGCCATTTGTTGTGTGGTGGCGGCTCCTTTTTCTATCACATCCTGTTTGCCGGGAAGTTTCATCATATCATAGGTCTTAACCTTTCCTTCAAGGATGACTTTGGCGACTGCTTGCTGGATACGGTCAGATATTTCCGCTTCACCAATATGGTCAAGCATCATACATGCGGAAAGGATCATCGCGATTGGATTTACGATGGATGGGTTCAGTTCGGCATACTTGGGAGCAGAGCCGTGGGTAGGCTCAAAAACAGCGATCTCAGGACCAATATTGGCGCTGCATGCAAATCCCAAACCACCAACCAGACCTGCGAATCCATCGGATACGATGTCGCCAAACATATTGCCAGCGACAATCACATTGTAGGTCTCCGGATTTTTCGTGAGCCACATCATCTGGGCATCAATGTTGGTGTTGTTGACATAGATACCGGGATACTCTGCCTTCGCAATGTCTTGTGCAATTTTCAGCATCATACCGGATGTTTCGCGGATCACATTGGGTTTTTCACATACTGTCACCGCATTAAACCCGTGGGATTTTGCATACTCAAATGCTGCACGAACGATGCGTGTTGTATATTTTTTTGTGAAAATCCGGGTTGATACGGCGAGTTCCGGACGGGGGCACCATTCGAAATTCTGTTTGAACTTTGGATGGGTCATCAGCGCATCGTAAACCTGATCAGAAGGATTTGTCCATTCAACTCCCCCATATAACCCCTCGGTGTTCTGCCGGAAGATCATCGTATCGATTTCCGGCTCTTCAATTATTCCTCCAAATCCGCGACGGATGAAATTTAACGGGTTCCCTTTGAATGTTTTGCATGGCCGCATGCAGATATCAAGATCATACCGTTGCCGCATGGACACAATCGGACTGTAGTAAACATATCCTTTGTCTCTCAACTCCGGAGCGAGTTCTGAAGCGGCTTTGTCTTTGGGTTTCGAAGTGATGGCGCCAAAGAGGCCAATCTTATGTTTTTCAAGTAGTTTGAGCGTCCTGTCGGGAAGGGGGTTTCCTTCGTTGCACCAGAATTCCCATCCAATATCTCCATGAACATATTCGGCATCGAAACCGGCAGCGCCAAGCACACGGATCGCTTCATCCAGGACAACTTTTCCAATGCCGTCTCCAGGCATGACAACAATAGTTCTTTTAGCCATATAAAAACAGTTTTATGTGAATGAATTAACAACTTAGGATGGCAAAGATACAACGAGTAGATTTTACCACAAAAGGATTTCAACAAAATCGGATTTTGTATCTTTGCCGAGCATGGATACGTATCTGAACAATCCGGTTTTTGAAATAATTTCCACTATTTCGGAATCACTCGACCAACCAGCATTCGTTATTGGTGGTTTTGTCAGGGATCTCTTACTTAAGCGGGATAATAAGAAGGATATTGACATTGTTGTGCTGGGCAGTGGTATCGACTTTGCGCATGCAGTTGCAGAACGGCTTGAAGGAGATATTCCTGTGAAATTTTTCAAAAACTTCGGTACGGCGATGATTAGCTATAAAGGGTGGAAGGTTGAATTCGTTGGCGCCCGCAAGGAGTCCTACCGCAGTACTTCACGGAAGCCTGTGGTGGAGGATGGTACACTTGAGGATGACCAAAACCGGAGAGACTTTACCATCAACGCAATGGCATTGGACCTGCGTCCCAAGTCGTTTGCTACACTGGTTGATCCATTTCATGGGATAGAAGATCTGGACCGGAAGTTGATTCGCACTCCACTTGATCCTGATATCACATTCTCCGATGATCCCCTCAGGATGATGCGTGCTATCCGGTTTGCCACACAGCTGGATTTCTCCATTGATCCTGTTTGTTACAAGGCTATTTCGAGGAATGCTTCGAGGCTGGAGATTGTATCCCCGGAGCGGATTACTGATGAACTCAACATGATTGTTGCTGCCCCAACACCTTCACGCGGTTTTATCATGTTGGAAGAGACCGGGATATTGAAATTGATCTTTCCGGAAATGGTGGAACTGAAAGGATCGGAGATCATCGATGGCCGCGGACATAAAGATAACTTCTTTCATACACTTGCCGTTCTCGACAATGTTGCGAGCGTTTCTGATGATCTATGGCTTCGCTGGGCTGCTATCCTGCATGATATCGCAAAGCCATTGACCAAGAAGTTTGTTCAGGGAATAGGATGGACCTTTCATGCCCATGATTACAGAGGAGCAAAGATGCTACCCCGAATCTTCAGGAAGCTCAAACTGCCTATGAATGAGAAGATGAAGTACGTGGAGAAGTTGGTGCTTCTGCACTTACGGCCCATTGCCCTGGCAGAAGATATTGTTACGGATTCGGCGGTCAGGCGGCTGCTCTTTGATGCTGGTGAGGAGATAGACGACCTGATGTGTTTGTGCGAGGCTGACATTACCTCTAAAAACCCGCAGAAGGTGAAAAAGTACCTGGGGAATTTTATCATTGTCCGTCAGAAGTTGAAGGAGATTGAAGAGAAAGACCGACTGAGGAGCTGGCAACCTCCTGTAAGCGGGGATTTGATCATGAAGACCTTTGATATACCCCCTTCAAAGGAGGTTGGAATCATTAAAGATGCTATCAGGGAAGCAATCCTGGATGGTGAGATATCAAATGAATTCAATGCTGCCTATGAATTTATGATCCGTCAGGGCGAAAAAATCGGGTTGAAACGTATACTGGAATAATCGTTATCTTTGAGCCATAAATGGAGGGATAAGGAATGTTAATTTATCGCTTTAAAATCACATCAGAAGAACATGAGGAGTTTCGCAGGGAGATTTGTATTCAACCTGGACAGAAGTTTATTGATTTTTATCAGTGTATACTGGAATCAGTGGAATTAATCCCGGCGGAGCAGGCCTCTTTTTTTCTGACAGATAAAAAGTATAAAAAGGATAGGGAGATCAGCCTTAACCTGATAGAAAAACAGGTTAGACGATATGATCAGGAGATGGATGAGATGGTAATGATTACCATCGCTCCAAAGCTGATGAAGGATTCAAAGGTGAAAGACTATATTGAAGACCCTCATCAGAAGATGATCTTTGAATACCATGGTCGTGAGTATTTTACATTTTTCATTGAACTCTTAAAGATCATGCATTCTGATGAGGAAGGCCTCTACCCGAAGTGTGTAAAATGGATCGGGGAGTTGCCAAAGAAACCACTTCCTTTGATTTCTGAGGCGAAAGAGGAGGAGAAACCAATTCAGACGGATCTTTTGAAACAAGGGATCCCTGATCTGGACGTATTAGCCAAGCTTGAGGGAATTGTGGAAGATGATTCAGAGTTAGCCGATATTGAACATAATCTGGGCGACATTCTGTTTGGAGATGCCGTCAAAGAGATTGAAACACCGCTTGTTAGGCCAAAGTTGCGTAAAAAACCTCCAATCGTACCCGATGAGCCAGATGATATTTTTGGTGATGGGGAGGGCGTGGAGGATGAAGATGAGAAAGAAGACTTAAGTGAGGGTATGGACCATCTGGAGGATTATGACAACATAGAAAATATTGAGATAAAATATTCTAAGTTCAGCGACGATAGTGACGATGATTGATGCATTGCCATCACTGATCGTTATAACCGGGCCAACAGCTGTTGGTAAGACCCGATTGGCTATAGAGCTGGCTAAAACCTTTCCTGCCGAAATTATTTCCTGCGATTCACGCCAGTTTTACAAAGAACTTAATATTGGAGTGGCACGTCCTTCACCAATGGAATTGGCTGCAATCCCTCACCATATGATCGGTTTTCTGTCCGTCACTGATCCGTATAATGCTTTCAGGTTTGAAACCGATGTCCTCGACTTGTGCAAGAGACTTTTCCAATCAACCAGCAAGGTGATCATGGTTGGAGGATCCGGCCTATACATCCATGCTGTAACGCATGGAATTGACGATCTCCCGGATCCTGAGCCGATATTGCGTCGGCAATTGAAAGAGAAACTACAGAATGAGGGTCTCGAAGCGATAAAGCTTCAGCTTGAACTGCTTGATCCAGCGTATTATCAGGAAGTAGACAAAGGGAACCCAAAGAGATTGCTCAGGGCCCTGGAAGTTTGCCTTACAACGGGAGAACCTTACTCTGTGTTACGCAAAGACGAACCTGTTCAGCGTCCATACCATACCATTAAAGTTGGGCTTACGGTGGAAAGGGAAGTTCTTTACGAACGCATCAACCGGCGGGTTGATCAGATGATGGAAAACGGACTGCTGGATGAGGTGAGGTCATTGTATGCCTTTAAAGATCTCAATGCCCTTAATACAGTGGGATACAAAGAGTTGTTCTCTTTTCTGGACAGGAAATGTTCACTTCCGGAAGCCATAGAGAAGATCAAGACCAACACACGCAGATACGCTAAAAGGCAGTTGACATGGCTGAAAAAGGATCCTGAAATCAGGTGGTTTAACCCGGAGGCGAGAGAGGCTATTCTGGCATACATTAATGGTTATGAAGTCATAAAGTCATGAGGTCATGAGGTCATCTTTTTATCCCTTTACCACCATTTGTCGTGGTATTCTACAAGCCCCTCAACCGGTTCCTTTAGGATTTTCGAAACCTTAATGCCTTTTGAAGCAGCCGCTTCATGAAGGATTTCCTGGTACTGACAGGCAATTGAACCAATAAAACCAACAGGGTAGGAAGAGTAGTGGTCATACCTGATAATGTGGGCTTCAATGAACGCATTGAATGAGGAATAGATCAGATCATGGATGTATGGATCTTCTGTGTGATCTTTCAGAAAGAGGCTGAATGAAGCGAGGAATCGGTTAGGGAAAGGATCAACGTAAAGTGCATGGAGGATATCTTCCAATGAGAAGTTATATCTCTCGTCGAAGGCTGTTTTTATCTGTTCCGGGAGTTCATCCTTAAAGTATCCACCTAAAAGTTTTTTCCCCAGATAGGAACCGGCTCCTTCATCACCAAAGAGGTATCCAAGGGAGGGAACCTTGGTGAAAACCTCTTCTCCGTCATAGAAGCATGAGTTGCAGCCGGTGCCCAGAATACAGGCAATTCCTTGCTCTCTGCCGAAAAGCGCACGGGCAGCCCCCAGGATATCATGAAATATCTCGATTTGTGCTTCAATAAAAAAACGTTGGAGATGATCGTGGATCAACCTATTGTTTGTTTCGGTAGAACATCCAGCTCCATAAAAATAGATATGAGTAATGTTGGCGCCTGCAAGGTTGTTTGCAAGCTCGTGATGGAGAATCTCCCGCATCTTATCCGGTGGCGTGAAGTATGGATTCAATCCCTGAGTTTGAATGATCTTCCTTTTCTTACCATCCTCCAAGACCAGAGCCCAGTAGGTTTTAGTGGAGCCAGAGTCTGCAATTAGTATCATATAATTTCCGATTGATTCGATTCCCGGTTGTTGATTTTTCCTTCCTCTCCCATCACCTCCATCACTTTCATTACCCTTTAAAACAACTTCGGAATAAATATCACCAATCCGATGACTAAAGCAGTGATGGCTGCAAGAAGGACAGCCCCGGCAGCGAGATCTTTGATTTTCCCGGCAACAGAATTTTGCTCAGGTGACACTTTATTAACGAGTTCTTCGATTGCTGAGTTTGCAAGTTCTGTACTGAAGACAAAGCCGATTGCAAGGGAGATGAACATCCACTCTGAGTTTGACAGTCGAAAAAAGATGCCCGCAATGATTACACCAATGGCAGCAACAAGATGAATCCATGCGTTTGGTTGATCTTTAAAAAGAAAAAATAATCCCCTGAAAGCAAACTTAAAACTCAATAACCGCTTTTTCATAATCTTACCTCTCACGTCTCACGTCTCACGTCTCACGTCTCACGTGGTGGTTTCACATTGAGAACTACCCAGTACTCTCCAATCTCCTTCACGGTATGAAGGAATCCGTCAAATGAAACCGGCTTTATAAGATAGCTGTTTGCGCCCAAATCATAGGATGCAACACGGTCGCCCTCCTCTTTTGACGATGTAAGGATGATGACAGGAATCCGTTTTAGTTTTTCAGTCCCCTTCAGCTGTTTCAGAACTTCAAACCCATCGATCCCTGGCATCTTCAGGTCGAGAAGGATCAGGTCTGGCAGAGGGTGAGATTTTCGGTCAGAAAACTCACCATTTCCGAACATGTAATCCAGCGCCTCTTCTCCGGTAGTCGCGACCCGGATGCTATTAGCCAGTCTTGCTTCCCTGAAGGCATCCAGAGTAAGCTCGATATCCAAACGTTGATCTTCTACCAGCAGTATTGTTGCAGGTCTTGTCATTTCATATGTTTTGATAACACACCCATCAGTTCAGTTATATCAATTGGTTTCGAAATATAGTCATCACATCCGGAGCTGATGCTCAGCTCTTTTTCTCCCTTTAGAGCGTAAGCTGTTTGCGCAATTATCGGGAGGGATTTATTCTCTTTTTTGATGATTTCAGTCGCCTCATACCCATCCATGCCTGGCATTCGGATATCCATCAGTATCAGGTCCACCTTTTCGGTTTGAGCCAGGTTTACAGCCTCCTTTCCATTTTGCGCCCATAACAGCCTGACACCGGTCCGCTTAAGTACATGTTCGAGGAAGGTGTAATTGGACTCTTCATCTTCTGCGATCAGAATGACCTTTTCTTTCCAGTCCCGTGGTTTTGTTTCCGACTTATCCTCAGCAGGTTCTTCTATGGGTGAGCTTATTGTCCACATCGGAAGGGTTATTATAAACCTGGTTCCTTTTCCAACTTCCGATTTTAGGGTTAGTTCTCCACCCATCAGGTGTGTCAGGTTTTTACATATCGTCAAGCCTAACCCGGTTCCCCCATATTTTCGGGTATGGGAGTCATCTACCTGCCTGAATCGTTCAAAGATAATTTTATGCATCTCTTCGGGGATGCCGATTCCAGAATCCTGGATATAGAATTCAATGGACTTCCCTATGCCAAAATCTTCCGTGATAACATACCCGAACTCAATCTCTCCTCTCTCAGTAAACTTCAACGCGTTCTCAACGAGGTTGGTAATGACCTGACGAAGTCGCTGAGGGTCTGTAAGGATGGTAAATTCGGGATCTGAATTCTGAAGAGAGATGATAAGCTCAACGTTATGCTTCTCATGTTTCAGTTTGACCTGTTTGAAAATGGTATAGATGTCCTCCAGCAATCTGTTAACTTTGCAATCTTTTATGTTGATCTTTAACTGACCTGACTCAATTTTGGCAACATCGATGATGTCGCTGATGATTCGCATCAGGTCATTGCCACGCTCCTTGATGATGTCGATGTATTCAGTTTTCTCCTCTTCTGTGGTTCCGGGATCAGACAGGAGACTTGAGAATCCGAGGATTGCATTCATCGGTGTCCGGATTTCATGGGACATATTAGAAAGAAAAGCCGATTTCAGCCGGTCCGACTCCTCAGCCTTCTCTTTGGCAATTATCAGGCTCTTTTCGATACGCTTTCGGTCTGTAATGTCCCGATAAATTCCATAGGCGCCAGCAATAGCCCCTTCAATGAAGATGGGGGTCACAAGAATGGATACATCGATTAATATTCCATTTTTATGCTGGCGGACAGACTCCATTTCCACCCGTTCATTCGTGAGGGCTCGGTTGGTGTTGCGTACTCCTTCGTCGCTCAAATACCTGGGAACAATCATTTCATCAATGTTCTTTCCCAGAATTTCTGACTCCTCATACCCAAAAAGGTGGCTGAACTCTTTATTGATAGATTTAACAATGCTTTTGTTATCAATCATGACGATTGATTCCGAAGAACTCTGATATAACTGATCAAGGTAAGCCTGTTCTTTCCGTAGATTATCTTCGGTGTTTTTCCGCATGATCAGGCCGGCTACCTGGTCGGCAACGAACATCATCAATGAAAGGTCACTCTCGGTAAAACAGTTAGGGTCAGTATAGTTTTGAACCGCGATCGCACCAATCACTTTATGTTTAACAATTAGAGGAACTCCCAGCCACACCTTGGCTGGCGTTCCGATGATGTCAATAACACCCTCTTCCACAAGTCTGGAAATCTCTTTTTCGGTAGCGAGAACAGGCTTTTCTGAATGGATCACATGGCCTGTCATCGATTTCCCTGCCGGGAAAGAGGCAAACTTATCTTTGAAGTCTACATGGTAGGGAAGTGTGATGGAGTCGGTCTCCTTGTTATATAAGGCTACAAAAAAATTGGTGGTATCAATGATTTTGCCGAGGTGTGTGTGAACGATAGAGAGTAATTCATCGAGAGATTCTGTTTCGTAACTGGATTTGGATATTTCAAATACAACCTCCCTGACTAGTCGGTTACGTTTTTCAGAAGTAGCATCAGTAATGAATCCTTCAAGGAGAATTGAATTATTCTCTGAATTTCGGATTCCTACTCCCTGTTCTTTTACCCATTTTACCTTTTTATCGGCTGTTACAATCCGGTAGCTCAAGGTGAATGGTTTATCTTCACTGATCTTTTCCATAACTTCTGACCAGATTCTCTCCCTGTCATCTTCATGAATGACATCGTTGAAAGAGAGCTTTTTGTTGTTAATCAATTCTTCAGGGAGGTATCCAGTGATTCCAAAGCAGCCATCGCTAATATATTCCATCGCCCAGTCGCGGTTGCTTTGGCATCGGTATACCATTCCGTTCAGGTTGCTGATCAATGTCTGCAACATGCGCCTGGTTTCAGTCAGTTCTTTCCGGGTATTCGTTAACGTATTCTCTTTCATGCTCGGGGATTAAGTAAACGACCAATTTGAAAAATAAGGTCATGCTCATCAAATGGCTTTGATAAATATTCGTCAAAGCCGGCATCAAGGCATTTTTCACGCTCCCCAATCATGCCAAAAGCGGTAACCGCCATAATTGGAATATTGGGATATTTCTTTTTAAAAAGATCTATAAGGGTATACCCGCTGATCAAGGGCATCTGGATGTCGAGCAGGATCAGGTCTATGCCATTACTTGTTTGTTGATCCATAAAATGGATAGCCTCCTCACCGTTGTATACAAACTGAAGTTGTACGTTGGTTTTTTTTAGCATCATCTTGATGAGGAAACAAAAATCCTTGTCATCATCAACAAGAAGAATTGTTTTATCGGACAGGTTAATCATAGAGATATCATGAATTTATGTAGTAAAATTAGAATAAATAAACATGAAATCAAAGTTATGGTAATTCTGAAATTATTTCGAACTTTGATTTTTTTCAGGATAATGGATTTTCAAGACGAGCAGGATACGATTTATTCCCTGTCGGGACTAGCTGAAGGGCTTCGTTTTGCTATTTATCATGCTTTCCCTGATCAGGTTTGGGTTCAGGCAGAGATAGCGAAGCTGAATATTTATCCGCGAAGTGGCCATGTTTACCTCGATCTGGTCGAAAAGGAGGGTAGCACAACCCAGGCACAGATGCGTGGGATCATATGGGCAAACGATTACCCTGCGATCCGCGGGAAATTTGAAACGGTAACAGGGGAGCCTTTCAGGGAAGGGCTGAAAATTCTCTTTCTTGCCCGTTGTAATTTTCATGCTTCTTATGGCTTCTCCCTCTGGATCAGTGACGTTGAGCCTTCGTTTACGCTGGGAGAACTTTCTCGTGTAAAGAAACTGACGATTGATTGGTTGCATCGTGATAAACTATTTGACCTGAATAAACAACGACCGATTCCCTCCCTGCCGCTGCGCATTGCAGTCATCTCAGCAGAGACCAGCAAAGGATACCTTGATTTTATCCAGGTCATCCGTCAGCATAACATTTCCTACCGGTTTGAGATCACTCTTTTCCCTGCACTCCTTCAGGGGGATAAGGCGGTGGAGTCTATCAGGGAGCAGTTATCCGGCATCCGGCATCCGGTAGCTGGTTTCGATCTTGTTGCGATCATCCGGGGAGGAGGAGATGAGATTGGGCTAACATGTTTTGATAGCTATGACCTGGCCAGGGATATTTGTACATTCCCTTTACCGGTTATAACAGGGATTGGCCACTCCACCAACGAAACTGTGGTTGAAATGGTTGCTGCTCTGAACAGAATTACACCCACCGAAGTAGCCTATGACCTGCTGGCCCGGCTGGATGCTGCTTACGAAGCCCTTGCAGAAGCAGAATCAGAACTCAGGACGCAGGTTACCTGGCTCTTATCAGAAAGAAAGGAGCAGCTGACTCGCCATTCTGAAAACCTCCGTTCGATCACTCTCACGTTAGCAGGAAGGCAGCGAAGCGACCTTGATCACCAGGGGAAGACCATTCGGTTGCTGGTAAACCATCTTTTTTCTTCACGGAAAGCAATGCTTTCAGGATTAGAAGGTCAAGTCAGTCATTTGGACCCGAAAAAGATTTTGCAACGTGGCTATAGTATGACTTATGACCAGCAAGGCAGGATACTGAAAGATGCATCTGGAGTAAATGCCGGAGAGAAGATTCAAACCGAACTTGCGAAAGGAACGATAAAAAGCACCGTAGACCCATGAAAAAAGAGGAGACATACGATTCCGCCATGACCGAACTTACCACGATCATTCGTGAACTGGAAGATGAGGCCATTTCAGTTGACATTCTGGCCAAAAAAGTAAAGCGAGCCAACGAGCTGATCAGATTCTGCAAAGAGAGACTCCTGAAGACGGAAGAAGAGGTGCAAGGCTTGCTAGACGGACAGATTCAGGATACCTGATGCTGGTTACCGGTTACTCGTTTGAGATTTCAGGTTAAAAGCGGCATTGAAATTTTTTTGTCACAATGGCAGAATATCGCTATTGATTTTATGTATTTTTGCAATCCATGCGGTAGTAGCTCAGTTGGTAGAGCATCAGCTTCCCAAGCTGAGGGTCGTGGGTTCGAATCCCATTTACCGCTCTTCACAAACGTTCTTCATTTGCCTCCTTCCAAAAAATTGTGCAAACCCACCCAAACCCTCACGAATTATTCTCATCCATGTACTATTCTATTTCTATCATGATCCGCAAACAGAAAAAGGAACAAATACAACCAGGAATTTTCGATTTATGATTTTCGATTTAATTACCAACTACCAACTTATTAACTTATGACCTCGTTGAACCGAAAGCTGTCAGAACCAATCTCCGCACGGGACCATGGTTTCGATGTTCGCACAGGTAGATCCCCTGCCATGTGCCTAAATTCAGCAGGCCGTCAGTAATAGGGATTGACAGACTGGATCCCAGTAAGGAAGTCTTAATGTGGCTGGTCATATCATCCTTCCCCTCCGCTGTATGCAGGTAATACCCGGCATTTTCCGGCACACTGCGATTGAAAAAGGATTCCATATCGTGGCGAACGTCGGGATCTGCGCTTTCATTGATCGTTAAGGAGGCAGAGGTATGCTGGATAAAGAGGTTTAGCAACCCCTCTGAGATCCGGCTGATTTCAGGCAGATGACTGACAACCTCGGCGGTGATAAGATGAAATCCGCGGGGTTTTGGAGAAATGGTGATCTCTTTCTGAATCCACTCCAAAGATTGTTCCGGCAATTCGCAACCAACGCGTTTTTGAGTATTCATACCGAATCTATTAAAGGTGATTTACAAACAGTAAAGTTACAATAACTTCCTATGTTCTGGAATGCTGCATTTTACATTTATCCTTGCCTCCCCAGCCCCCTTCTGCGGGTTGCTTCTCCCGAGTGCTCGGGAAAGTAATGACAATGGATGTAAATTGAGGTTGATTCATCGCTTCGCTTCTCGCAATGACGAGGGCAGGTCGACTGGGAGGGCAGGTTGTGGGCAACCTGCCCTGGAGTTTTATTATAATCTTTGGAAAAAAGAAAATAAACCTTATCAAGAAAGGTACTCTCATTTCATCATAAGGTAGTATAAATTATTCGTTGAAATGTAAAATGATATTTCATATCTTTACATATTAAATGACAGTTGTTTATTATGTTTTTATATTCGTTGGATATGAAAAGGAAATTATTTCTACTCTTGAGCTTAATCACCATCAATGGAATTGTTGCTCAAGATTGGCAGTTAATTAACCCTACACCCAAAACAGGACTAGAGAACCTTTTTTTTACGGATGATTTTACCGGATACATTGTTGGGACGAATGGGACAATAATAAAAACGACAAATGGGGGTTCGAAATGGCTTGAACAAAATTCCGGGACAACAACTTTACTAAGGTCTGTTTTTTTTCCTGAAACAAATACAGGATTTGTAGTAGGGGACTCTGGGGTAATACTAAAGACCTCAAATGGCGGCACTACTTGGACGAAAAAGAACTCCGGGACGTTACAGGATTTAAATTCAGTTTTTTTTATAAATGAGAATATTGGTTTTGTTGTTGGTGATACTGGGACAATTTTAAAAACAGAAAATGGGGGATTTGAATGGATTATGTTACAAAAACACCCTACAATTGGTTTTGCTTCGATATATTTCCTGAATCAGAATGTTGGTTTCATCCTGGGATCCAATAATTGGAAAGGAGTTATCATGAAAACAATTGATGGGGGATTAAATTGGACCATACATGAACATTGTACATTTGGAACTTTTTTATCAGCTTATTTTCCAGATGATTCTATTGGATATGCTGTAGGAGGTGATCCATTTGTAGGTGGTATCGTGTATAAAACAATAGATGGTGGCAATACATGGAACTGGTTGCCAACTCCCACAATAGGTGGTCCTTTTCATTCTGTAATGTTTTCTGATGCCAATACAGGATATGTAATTGGGTGGGAAAATGTAATTAGGACTGAAGATGGTGGGCTAACTTGGGATATATTGTCATTAGATGGATTATACGGTTACCTTAGCAAAGCATCTTTCCCTTCATATAATACTTGCTTTTCACTTGGCGGGAATAATGCAACAGTTGTGAAGATAACAAATGGGGGAACTGAATGGAAAACAATAAGTTCCTATGCAAATGTTTGGTTTAATTCTGTTTATTTCACGGACAACAAAATCGGATATTTTGGTGGGATCGAATATCCATCACAAGGGACCTTCGTTGTGAAAACTCTTGATGGGGGAGAGTCAACATCTCACGGAACTATACCTGGGCTCGAATTTTATACCGGAATTACATCAATATTTTTTATAAATGCAAATACGGGATTTGCTACGACTGACTGTGGATTTATCTCTAAGACTGTAGATGGAGGTGAAACATGGACGACGATTAGGGCTAGTCAATGGGAACTAAATTTCCTATTTTTCACTAATGAAAATACAGGATATGCCGTTGGAAGCGAAATTTTAAAAACTGTTGATGGCGGAAATACATGGATCAAAAAATCTTCATTCGGACAAGATTTGCTTTCAGTTTTCTTTGCTGGTCCTGACATCGGATATGGTGTAGGACTTTTCGGAAAAATTCTTAAAACTTCTGATGGTGGAACAACATGGAATCAATTGAATTCAGGAATATATGACCATTTATCATCCGTGTATTTTACGGACCAATATGTCGGGTATACTGTTGGTAGTAATGGTTCTATTTTTAAAACTATTGATGGTGGCATTAATTGGGTAGGTCAATATTCTGGCACTGACAACTTTTTATCTTCTGTTTTTTTCATTAATCCCGAAATAGGATATGTCGTGGGTGACTCAGGAATTATTCTTAAGACAAATAACGGAGGTTCGGATTGGAATCTAGTATACTCCGGAACATCTAACTTTCTTAGATCTGTTTATTTTCCTTCAAACGATATTGGATATGCAGTTGGGGATGGGGGAACAATACTAAAAACTTTAAATGGGAGTAGTAGTATCGATGAACTGAAACAAAAAAACCTGATAAATCTTTATCCCAATCCTACTCATGGAAAAGTATACTTCGAAATTTCTGCAATAAACCTGAATCAATCTACTTTTTTTGTCTCAATAATCAATGTGATGGGGAATGAATTAATGAACTTCACTCTTAAAAGTAGCGACATGAATATCGATGTAAGTCGATTGCCATCAGGTTTTTATTTTGTGAGAGTTGAAACAGATACGAAAATTGAACTCTATAAGTTGATAAAAGAATAAGATCAAGGTTCAACCTAATCTTTCACACACCGGATACTTAACCCACTACTTTTCACTAATCCATCTGATTCACATCCTGCTGTAGTGTGATTATATCTTATGATACACTCAAAAGCACTGTTAAAGTCTGCTTCGGTTGCGGCCCACCAATCGGCTTCATATGGAGTTTGCTGAATAAAATTCCCCCCTTCTTCTCTTGCACCAGTGGGTACTGCAGAAAAACCACTTTCGTTGGTTGCTCCGGTATTGGGTTCATACCAAGGGCCCGTTCCTGCTTCAATGGTTCCTGTGCATTTCATCTTCCCTCCGGCAACCTGCCATCCCCCAAGGTAATTGATCAGTGTCCACCATTCAGCTTCTGAGGGGACATGCCAGCCAGCCGGAGCAAGTTTGCCGGTATTAATTGAATACCAGTTATACAGAGCTCCATATTTGTTTTTGTATGTATCGGGGTCGTTTTCAAACCAACAAAATGCTGGAGTTTTCAAATATCTCCATGCTTCATACTCCGTGACTTGTGTAATATCCATCCCGTCGTTGTATTTTGTGGTTTTCAAGTTTTCAGCCATCCACCATTGAGTTCCTATTTTTACTGTTGTATAAACATTTCCCTCGATGTCAGTCATTGTTCCAGTTTCTATTTGGCTGTTGTTGGTACTATTGTCATCATTTTTCTTTTTGCAACCGCTCATAAGTAGGAAAGGTGATGCAAAAATCATAAAGGCGAAGATCCAAATTTTTGTTATTTTCATATCTGTTCTGTTTATTGATCTATAAAAGAATGTCAATATTTTATCACTTTTCGAGTATAAAATCCCTTCCCCGATTGTAATTTAATCAGGTAGGGACCGGCATGTAGTTCTGAGAAATTATGCGTAAGGCGATATTCCCCCTTATCTTGTGTGCCTTGGTATAATTCCTGAATTATCCTACCATGCATATCAAAGAGAGCAATTGAAATAGTTTCCCTGGATTTCAGTTTATATTGAATCTTCAGTTCATCTCTGAATGGATTGGGTGAAATATCAAGCATAATTGTATTTTCTTTATCGCTATCTTGAATCCAGGATACTCCACCATTATTTGTATGTAATATAGTTCCTCCCCATCCCGATATCCAACCGTTATTTGCATCCGTGAAACTGATTGAATTCAACCAATTATTGGTGCCGCTTTCCTGCTGATGCCAGGTTTGACCTCCATCCTTAGTACATAAAATCATTCCGCCAGAACCAATTACCCAGCCAAGGGTTGGGGATATAAATTGAACATCCCAAAACATACACCCATTCAATAGAAATTGATTACTCCATGAAAGCCCTCCATTTGTTGTATGCATTATGATCCCCCTTCCTTCATAATAATCTTCACCAACAATCCAACCGTTCATTTCATCAATAAAATTGACGGCATAATAAATTTGATAATCACCTAATAACTGACTAATCCATGTACTTCCAGCATCAGATGTCATAAGAACCAGACCTTGATCACCATTCGAATAATTATCTCCCACAGCCCATCCTTTTTGATTGTTAATAAAAAATACATCATATAAATAAGATTGCCAGGCAGAATGTTGTTGAGTCCAAAGTAAACCACCATTCTGTGTGCCGATAATCCAATATCCATTTATCGCCCAACCGTTATTAGCATCTGTGAAATACACTGATCGAACATAATATGGAAGGCTAACGTACTGTTCATTCCAATTCTGCCCGCCATTGCTTGTATACAATATTGTTCCATCAGAACCACCTGCCCATCCAATTTGCGTATCTATAAAACATACAGAATTCAGATCTTTATCCGTTCCACTATTCATAATAGTCCAGCTTAAACCTCCATCAATAGTTTTACATATTGTGCCAAAATCCCCGACACAATAACCTGTATTTTGATCAGGAAATTTAATTGAATTCCCAACATTTAAATCACCTGCTGGTGATTTTCTTGTCCAGGAAGTACCCCCACTTTCAGTCTTTAAAATTAATCCTGAAGATCCAACTATAGTTCCTGATGAAGCATTACTAAAGTTTATATCATTTAGATAAGTATCGAAGGCATTACCTAAGTTTTGCCATTCCCACGAATATCCGCCATTTGTAGTATGAAGAATACTGTATGATGATTCTTCATTGCCACCAGTTACCCAGCCATTGTCATTGTCCGTGAAATAAATTGAACCTAACCAACTCCAACCCGGGGAGGCATCATAACTTTTCTGCCAGGTCATTCCACCATCTGCAGTATGATATATTTCCCCATGATCATAAGGATTATCGCTAAAGATAGTCATCCATCCGGATAGATTATCGTTAAAAAAAATATCGTTTTCACTAATAAACCAAATTAAACCTGTATTATAATCCTGCCAGGAAGAACCTCCATCAATTGTGCTGAAAACATGAGTGATACCATCTGTATTAGAATTTCCTACGATCCAACCTGTCAGGCTATCAATAAAAAAAATTGAATAAAGTTGGTAATTATAATTAAAGAGATTCTCAATTACCCAATTATACCCCCCATTCGTTGTCTGGGCGAGAAAATACCCATCTAAAATAAGCCATCCATTATTTACATCAGTGAAACAAGCATCTAATAAAGCAAAACCACTGATGATTGATTGTAGTATCCAATTTTCACTCCCATCCATAGTATGGAAAATCTCAATGTTAGCCCCTGAAGTGTCCATACCAATTGCCCAACCATTTTGTTTGTCGGGAAAGCAAACTTTATCGAAAGATCTGATTCCGGAAATGTTTTTTGTAATCCATGTATTTCCTCCATCGACAGATCGCATAATGGTTCCATAATCCCCCACAGTGATAATGGTATCGGGACTGATCATTTTCACGTCGTTTAATTGATGTCCATGTGGTGAAGGATTCTGCCAATTCCATTGGCTGAATGATAATGTTATTATCATTGAAAAGCCAGCTAAAAGAAATAATCGTTTCATGATATATGGGTTTTGTTTTTGAAAATGGAAGTCATTCATTATTGAATAATCAGTTTTTTTGCATATATTAGGCGGTCTAAATTACGAATAAGTATGCAATATTGATATATTCATGTATAACTATTAAGGTCGCCTTTAAACAATATATTTGACAAATATTTTAACACAAACGATCATGTTATTCTTTGTCAGCGGTTCATCTATTCATTTTCACTGGAAAAACACACTGGTCTTGACAACGTTCTTTAATTTATTGTATCCTTCGGATTCATTTTATTGTTGCAAAGTTTTTAAACATAATATGTTGATAACTAACGTTTTATTAACAATTTAGTTTTTAGAGGTACCTTTAAAATTGAAAAGCGATGAAAAAACTTATCAAATTCTGGATTTACTCTTTGGTAATTATGGGTTTGTTCATTTTGATTTCAAATAGTTGCAAAAAGAAAGACAAGGAAGAAAATCCAATTGAAACAGTGACTATAGGCAGCCAAACCTGGATGAAAATGAATTTGGATGTTGATCGATATAGAAATGGTGATATTATTCCTCAAGCGACGGATCAAATTAAATGGGATGAATCTAATAACAAGGGAACAGGGTGCTGGTGTTATTACGAATATGATATCAATTACGGTATTAAGTATGGAAAGCTATACAATGGATATGCTGTACTTGACCCCCGGGGATTGGCACCTTCAGGATTCCATATTCCCAATGATGGCGATTGGTATATACTAATTGATTATTTAGGGGGAAAACTTATTGCAGGTAAAAAAATTAAAAGCACATCTGGTTGGTATTCTGGAAATGGTACCAACGAAAGCGGCTTTTCAGGGCTACCTGGTGGTTATAAAGAAACATATGATTCATTCTTAAGTGATGGTTTTCTGGGGGCATGGTGGTCCTTATACCGTAATCCATCTAGTTCTGGTTTAATTATTTTTCAAGTACTTTATTCATCGGATGAGATCCAAACTACAACATATAGCACTTGGGCAGGTTTTTCTTTACGTTGCATAAAAGATTTAGGTTCGCCATGAGCATGTATTATTAGGGTCTTCCTGAAATCTAAAACCGATTGATTGTTAGTAAGTTGGTTGATAAAATTTCCAAAAAACAACCCCGAATTTGCCAGAAAATGGGCATTTTCGGGGTTATTAAGTTCAAATGCAATGCAAAAATACGCACGAAATGAATCTTGTCAACCAAGAGTTTTGACATTATTTGAACAACTAGACCTGACGTATTTAGAACAGAATATTACCATCTTGTATAATTGTCGCCGAGTTATTGAATTACTAGCTTTTTACTCTCAATTCCCGCCTTGGTCTGTATTTTCACTAGATAAATGCCTTTTGATAACATGCTCACATTCATCTCAATTAGGTTTTGATTGTGGAACTTATTAATCATTATCTGCTCTCCTTTAACATTGTAAATGGTCATTATAGTTTCTTCAAGAGATTTGCTGATATTTGCAATAGTGATTTTATTATTTGTTGGGTTAGGATAAATAGTAAATTTTGTTTTGGGTGATGGGGTTTCTTCAATAAAAAGACCACCTCCATTTGTAGTTTTTAAGATTGTTCCAAAATCACCAACAATGTAACCTGTATTAGCATCGGTAAAGTAAACTGATAATAATCCATAAGTTGCTATACCTGATAAGTCAGTCCAGGTTTCACCTCCATTGACAGTTTTTACGATGGTTCCTGCTTCGCCAACCGCAAAACCTGTATTGGCATCGGTAAAATAAACTGAATATAATATATTAGTTGTTCCGCTCGATAAAGTAGTCCAAGTAATACCTCCGTCAATGGTTTTCATGATGGTCCCTTCTTCCCCCACTGCAAAACCTGTATTGGCATCGGTAAAATAAACTGAATATAATATATTAGTTGTTCCGCTCGATAAAGTAGTCCAAGTAATACCTCCGTCAATGGTTTTCATGATGGTCCCTTCTTCCCCCACCGCAAAACCTGTATTGGCATCGGTAAAGAAAATAGATAATAACCAATTAGTTGTTCCACTCGACAAAGCAGTCCAGGTCGTACCTCCATTGATGGTTTTTAAGATGGTTCCATTCAACCCAACCGTATAACCGATATTGGCATCGGTAAAGAAAATAGAAAATAAAACCCAAGTTGTACCACTCGATAAAAATGTCCAGGTCGTACCTCCATTGATGGTTTTTAAGATATTTCCATAAGAACCCACTGCATAACCTGTATTAGCATCGGTAAAGAAAACTGATAATAATCCATAAGTTGTTATGCCTGATAAGTCAGTCCAGATTGCACCTCCATTGACAGTTTTTACGATGGTTCCTGCTTCGCCAACCGCAAAACCTGTATTGGCATCGGTAAAGAAAATAGAATTTAAATTCCAAGTTGTGCCACTCGATAAAAATGTCCAATTTGTTCCTCCGTTTATTGTTTTATAGATTTTACCCCAAACACCCACAGCATAACCAGTATTGACATCGGTAAAGTATATTGAATACAAAGGATAAAATCCAGAATTCAATATCCAAGTTTCACCTCCATTTGAGGTTTTTAAGATGACACCATTACTACTTATTGTAAAACCATTATTGGAATTGGTAAAGTTAACTGAATTTAAATCATCATTTGTTCCACTCACTAAGGTTGTCCAGGATTCTCCACCATTAATAGTTTTTAAGATAGTTCCATATTTGCCTACTACAAATCCTTTATTTGTATCGATAAAGTAAACTGATCTTAATGGGGTTCCACTTAATAAAGCAGTCCAGGAATCACCACCATTGATAGTTTTTAAGATGGTTCCACCCCCCCCATAAGAATCACCTCCCACGGCATAACCTTTATTGGCATCAGTAAAATAAACTGAATATAATATATTAGTTGTTCCGCTCGATAAAGTAGTCCAATTCATACCTCCGTCAATGGTTTTCATGATGGTCCCTTCTTCACCAACCACAAAACCTGTATTAGGATTGGTAAAGAAAACTGAAAATAACCAATTAGTTGTTCCACTAGACAAAGTAGTCCAGGTCGTACCTCCATTAATGGTTTTTAAAACGGTCCCATTTTCACCCACAGCATAACCCCAATCATCTTTACAGAATACCGAAAATAAACTATTAGCTGTTCCACTGGATAAAACAGCCCAGGTCAAGCCGCTATTGATGGTTTTAATTATTGTTCCCTTATAACCCACTGCATAACCGGTGTTGGCATCGGTAAAGTGAACTGAATTTAAAGAATTACCTTGGGGTAAAGGGTTTTGCCATGTCCACTGTGAAAAAGCAAATCCTGAAATTAGCGATAAACAAATTGAAAGGTAAATTTTTTTCATGGATTTTAAGTTTAAATTGATTTGTACTATCCCTTGGTACTATATGGTTCATCTGATTTTAATTTGGTTTCAAGTCACTAAAATTTCGTTTAGATTTATTATCATTTTCATTCTCTCAAGATGAATTTAAATCTATTTTTAATTTTTCGTTAAACTCATTAATGACTTTTTGCTTTTCTATAACCTTCATTGCAAATTGCTGAAACAATTTAATTGAAAAGTATATCACATTGACTTGGTCTCAAGCCATCATTCATTTTTCTTCTTAACAATCTTCTTGCAAGCTTTTATTCGTTTTAAGCCTATCTCAGAAGAAACCACTTCTAGTAGTCCGTTCGGATTGCTCTCAATAAAAACGGCTCTCCCTGAAGGAACATTAACACTAATAGTCCGTTTATACGGCTGGCTCTCGGCACGGAACAAATAAGTTCCCGGATCTGCTATATATTCAAGATAAGTACCCGATTTTAGCGTGGTACCACTAATTGGCGATCCGTTTGCCAGGATTAGAAAATGAACAGCTGCACCAGCCATACTGGAGGTCCTGTAAATATAAACAAGTCCTTTATCTTCAGGAATTTCTGTGACTTCTTGAAAAAGTACCTTATTTTGTGCTATTAAAGATAATGCAGGGATTAAAAAGAGCAATACTGTTAATAAGGTGACGAAATTTCTGGATGCTTTATTCATATTTTATAAATTAATAAGATTATCATTGATTACTTTTTAATAAGGTCTGGAAGGTCAAAAACACCAAAACTATTTATTTCGGGAAAAAAAATCATCGTATCCTCAGTAATTAGCTGACTACCTGGCAAATCTATTTTCCCAACGATCTTAAGCTCGTTTGTGTTATCAACAATATATCTCTTTGATAAATGTTCAAGCCTGGGCTTAAGAACCAAGTAATTGGAAAACTGTGTGGCGTTTTTATATAATTCTGATTGAGGTATCCAATGCTTTTCCTGCAGAAGTTCATTGTAGATGATCAATCCCTTTTGTGAAATAACCGGTAGGTAACCTTCTTTCATGAAAAAGGACAATGGCAAACAGGAATCAGAGCCGGCCCGGATGATAAAATAGTTTTCAGGATGATTTAATACGGATACATAATCACCTGTTCTTGTAAAAGTCAACGTATCCTTATGTAATGTCTTGTGCGACACTACTTGAAGTCGGTTATTGTAGCTCATTAAATCTTTTGATGATATGACATGAAGCAGTGTATCGGTCGCCATATAATCACAGATCGGGTAGATTGTCTTAACAGCAACATTGTATTTTACAGACCCCGTGTTCTTGTCCATTATAAGAAGGTAGGGGTAATAATATGATATCAGAGAATTATTGAGCATGCAGCTACCTATGTTGATAAATCCGATATCCTCACCTATGGGGAAAAGAAAAGCACTTCCTGTATTTGGTTCGGGAAGCCTTTTTGTCCATATGACCTGTCCGGTTCCAAATTCTCTGGATACTATTATATCTATTGCAGAAAAATAGACCCGGTTGCCAACCAGGAGGATATTAGAGGCAAGTCCTGAATATACGTCAGGCTGTGAAGGTCCTTCAACATACAATCCCATTCTCTGTGCAAATCCAGCAGCAATGGACTTGGCAATATAACCACTAATATCCTTCTTCACTGTGGGAAGCTCGAGATCCCACCCGCTACCGGTAAAAAGGTCGAAAGTGTGCAACCCGTCAATTGAAACAATCATCATCGAATCAAGGATAATTCCTTCAAGCCAACCATAATTATTGTTTATCTTTCTACACCACCTTTCAGAACCATCCCTTAAATCAACAGCACACATCGATCCGCTGAAACCAATGTTTTTTGAGAGAATTGGAAGATAAAGGCCTTCTTCGTTTTTCCAGACAATATCACCTGTTTTTTTATCCAAAGCAATAGTCTCATCTTCATATTTGCTGGTTTTAGGCAGAATAAGTAAATCGGATGCAAGGAACCCCTTGCGGTTTTTTGTTTGCAACTGCCAAAGAACAGATCTATTTTTGTAGTCATAACAAATTAACCGCATTGGTTTTTTTTCGGATGATCTGCCAAATCCCTGAACAAATAAGAAAATATTCGTAGAAGAAGAATCTGAAATAGTATTGATAATTTTGAAATCCGATGGGACATTTATTATCGAAATGGGCAATGTGATTTTTTGTCCGTCGGCTTGAGTGAATTTTATTTCACTCTGGGCCTCTGTAACACTTAAGGGTTCTGCCTTCTTTTGAGACGGGGGTTTTGGAAACGGACCCTTGGGAGGTTTTGGAAATTGCGCATGGGCCAGACTTATTACGACTAGTAAGGCAATAACGAAAGAAGTAAGGATTCTTGATGATCTCATATGAAGGATTTTATAAGAACGTTCGATCAGAAATATTAAACCATTGGATGACAATAAATTCCAAGATTGTCATGTCAAATATAAGGATAAAACAGCAAAAGTCAATATGATACGTGTTGTACAACAGGTATCTTTTAAGCTCATTGAAAAACTTGGTACAAAAAAAAGACAATTGACCGGCTTCAGGCTCTTGAGAGGACAAGGATCCAGCACTCAGGAACTTGTGATGGATCTGCTGGTCCATAGAGGAAGTCACTTGTCCAAAGTGCAGAAGCCTCAAGATATACACTAAATTTTGCCATTTTTTAAGCTTTGATACTAAATAGTCCGTTATTATTCATTTTCAGAGGACTCTTAAAACAGGGATCAAACTTTTTCATTCAGTCGTATTCAGTTGAAAATCTCGTTTTCGTACAGCATTAAAGGCTGCTGGAAATTTTCTTCTTTTTGCTCTCATAATGGAAAAAACGTTCGCTTTGAACTGGCATCTCCACACCATGGATTAATTTCTCTTGTTTTCTATAACTTCATAAGCTTCACGATTTCCACCCTTTTTTCACCTGTTATCTGCACAAAATAAACACCACTTGGCAGGCTGGTGATATCAAGTTGTGTTTTGGGTTCGGTGATTTCCTGATGTAGGAGTTTCTGACCGTTTATATTCATTATTGCCAGAGGTGTCGGAACTGATGTTGCTGAAATTTCTATAGTTATTTCATCTATTGCAGGATTAGGAAATAACAAAATTTTCGATGGATTACTCGCCTCATTTATTCCTATGCTGCCTTGTAATTTCGTAAGAAAAATATCTTCATGCCCACTCGAATTCGTTAAAGTATAAGAACCAAAGGTAATGGTGGAACTGCCATAGTCTCCTGCCAGATAAATATTCCCTGAAGCATCCACCACAATAGAATTCGCATAATCATAAGAATCTCCATGTGCGCTTGTTGCCCATAACCAGTCGGGTGTTTGGGGATATGCTAATATGCTCAAAAAGCACAACTTAATAACCCCCACATAAAGTAAAATTGATTTTTTCATAATGCCTCCTGATTTTATGTGATTGTATTTGGGTTGATGTTTTTGGATGAGTGAGGGAAATCCCCCATTTATAGCAAAATAACGCTCCCCGTACTGATTCCCGGAGATCCACCATTCATTACCACTCTTTTTGCAAAGGCGAAGATCCAAATTTTTGTTATTTTCATATCTGTTCTGTTTATTGTAAGCAGCAACTTTGTATCCGCAAATTTTCGCAAAAGTAAATCACCAGAAATTGGCAAAAGTAAATCATCGCTTTTAAGGAAAAAACGAACAGCTTTGTTGGTCAAACCAGCAGAAACTGAAAGCGATGATTGCAGCAAAAAAACGAATTTATATGTGGTACAAAGTAAGAGAGTTAGGGCGCCAGGGCTTAAATAAAAGCCAGATATCCCTTAAACTTGGACTTGACCGGAGTACAGTGCGGAAGTATCTTGAGATAAGTGAAGATCAATACCAGGTTCGGATAGTACAGGGGCGCAATCTGCCAAAGAAGTTATCTAAGTATTTGGATTATGTAAGAAAGGAACTCCAGACACATCCCTTTTTATCGGCAGCCCAGATAGAAGACCGATTGAAAGAGCATTGTCCTGATTTGCCTCAGGTACACAGTAAAACGGTATACAATTTTGTACAACTGGTACGCAGGCAATATGAGATACCAAAGCCCAAAGGAGAACGGTACCGGGATTTTGAGCAACTGCCCCCGGTAGGCTATGGCAAGCAGGCCCAGGTTGATTTTGGGGAGTATCATATGCAAACCCCAACAGGAGGCCGTGTAAAGGTGTATTTCTTTGTAATGGTCTTGTCCCGGTCACGATACAAGTTTGTTTATTTTCAGGACACACCGTTCACGACTCATGATGCGATCTATGCACATTTGCTGGCCTTTGAATACGTCCAGGGGATACCTCGGGAAATTTTGTATGACCAGGACAGTGTGTTCATCCATGACGAAAATCTGGGAGATTATTTACTCACACATGATTTTGGTGCCTTTTGCCGGAGTCAGCCTTTTGAAGCAGTGTTTTGCCGTAAGTCAGATCCACAGAGCAAGGGGAAGGTTGAAAATGTTGTTGGTTATGTGAAGAAAAACTTTTTAAGGGGGCGGGTATATCATGGCACCTCCGGCCTGAACCAGGAAGCCTTGTTGTGGTTGTCTCGCACAGCCAATACGAAGGTTCACGGGACAACGTTCAAGGTACCGGCAACGGAATGGGAAACAGAGAAACAGTATCTGTATAAGCTGAAAGAAAATGCGATTAAACCAGGCGGGTCAGTATTGTCCAGTTATAATGTACGCAAGGACAACACTATAGCGTATCGGGGTAATTTTTATACCCTTCCGTTGGGAACATACCAGGGGCGTAAAACCACCATCCTGCTTTCAGAGTCAGAGGGGCAACTCAATCTATTTACCATGAACAAAACTTTACTGACCACTCACCCTTTAAGCAACGGCAAAGGAGAACTTATACGAAACAGTGATCATACACGTGACAAATCAAATTCATCTGTTCAACATCATCAACAGGTATACCGGTTACTTGGTTCGAATGAAAAAGCTATCATGTATCTGGATCTGCTACGAAAGAGCAAACCCAGGTATTACCATGATAACCTCCGGGCTATGATCAAAGGCACAAAAGACCTACCCGGAGAGTTTATCCGGCAAAGCCTCACCTTTTGTCTTGAAAATGGTCTTTACAACGGGGCCGGTTTTTGCGAGGTGGCAATAAATTACCAGAAAATAAATCTGAAAGACAACAACCCGGGGATCAACATCGACATTACTGATACCAAGGTATTTAACGACAGTGCAGAGATGAGCATACAAACCAGCAATATCAGGACCTACGAAAATCTCATCGGATCATGGAACAATTAAAACAACTTAAGCAATATGCCGACATACTCCGCCTGTCACAACTGCGCAACAGGGCCGAGCATATGATCCATCAGGCTCAGATCGACAAGCCATCCTACCTGGAATTTGTTTATGACATTCTTAAAGCAGAAGTGCTTCAACGGCAAAAAAACGACTATGATCGCCGGATGAAGCTGGCACATCTGCCATTGCCACATGACCTGAACCAATATGACTTCAACCATGCAAACGGCATCACAAAACCGCAACTGAAACAACTACGTGAACTCCTTTGGTTAGAGCAGAATTACAATATCATCCTGATGGGGCCTTCAGGCACCGGTAAATCATACCTGGCGGCAGGTCTTGTCTACCAGGCTGTCAAAAGCGGGTACCGCGCTTATTTTATGACCATGGAGGAGATCATCACCAATTTGAAAATGAAGGAAATGGTATCTTCTGCTCTGGGAACCTATAACCGTTTGCTCAAAGCACACCTGATTGCCATTGACGATATCATGTTGTTCCCGATTAAAAAACACGAGGCGGTAGCATTCTTCAACCTGATCAACCAGTTACATGAACAGTGCTCTATCATCATCACTACCAACAAGTCACCCAAACAATGGGCAGAAACCCTGGAAGATGAAGTGTTGGCCACGGCTTTGCTAGACCGGATCTTATATCGCTGTGAAGTGGTCAAACTCTCCGGTAATAGCTATCGGATGGAACACAGGAAAACGATTTTTGAAAGTGATAACCTCGAGAAAGAAAACATCCGGAATGAGTCTTTTCCTCAGTCCGCTACGCTCCCGGAGGAAAAGACTCATTCAACCCAAAACCATAACGTCATTAATTAAGAACTAACAACAATTAATCAATATAAAAAGTGGTGATTTACTTTTGCGAAAAATTGATGAAATTAAATTTGCTATTTACA